>Ga0209319_1000039_pt1 | contig 263406 bp, 220 predicted proteins | sample RifGroE2_FD_184000 | JGI IMG/M metagenome (GOLD analysis project Ga0209319, IMG submission 184000) | Groundwater microbial communities from Rifle, Colorado - Groundwater E2 (SPAdes) (version 2) | ecosystem: Environmental > Aquatic > Deep subsurface > Groundwater | place: Rifle, Colorado...
GGGATTTACGAGCCGGGGATACAACGCTCGACGTGCTTACCTTCCGATTGTGAATGCTGTCAAAACCAAAACATCCCCATTTGAAAGTGGTGCAAAGGTATGCAAAAATTAGATGCAAAAATAGTGCTACGAGAAATATGACATAATAAACCTCCAGCTCCCCTCTGCAACCGAGAAGAACCCCAGCACCATTATTATCACTCCGGCAACCCGGTTAATCATAAGGAGTTGCTTAAGACGAAATCTATTCCTGAAAATATTTATGGATGTACTAAGAATTATCCACCAGGCGTTTGCACCAAGAAATACCCCTAATAGAGCTGCGAAGATAACATCTCCGGAGGAGCTGCCGTCCACATCAAGCCCCACAAACGCAAACAACCCCAGAATAAGAAATACAGCCCCTGGATTGGTTATGGTCATTATTATTGATGAGAGGAAATCTTCAAAGAGTTTCTTACCCCCTCTGTTGCGGCGTATCTGTTTAACCGGGTTTGTAAGAAAGATTTTAAGACCGATGATAATTACAGCCAGCCCACCGTAAAAGAGTACGGAGACCTCATTATCACGCACGAACTCTTGAATGAGAGCGAGACTGAGTATGGCAAAAGAGGCGAATATTGTATCGGTAACAGAGGCTCCCAGTCCTGTTATTATACCTGATATTCTCCCTTTGCTCAGGGTCTTTTGAACACACATTACCCCGAGCGGACCAAGTGGTATGGAGGCACCTATTCCGACTATGAACCCTTTTACTATACTCTCAATTATCATCTATCAGGCTCTTAAACTTGCTTAAATATTCTGTTTGGGTCAAAAATATGAAAATTATAACAAATCCTTTAATAAAATCTATACTATCAATCTATTTAGATATCAACCTCACTTTTTTATGAATTTTAATGAAGGAGAGTGAATAAAATCTCCAATCCCGAGTGAAGCCCATTTTTTATCTACGGTCTCAATAGTTTCGTTGGAAGAGAGCGCGAATTCGGGCCAGTCACGGGTAAACCCATCTTTGCCTTTAACTTTGGTTTTGCTATCCATAACAAGGAGCTCTCCTTCAAACCGGGAGTCTCTTATCGGGTCACAGTTACTTCCCCAAATCCATAAAAGTGTGTATTGGTCATCCAGAGGAATTATTGGGTCTATCAATATATTAATGAGCCCTTGCACATCTTTATTTGAGTGAGTAAAATAGAGTGGCGCCACACCGGCAGATTTTGTCCCGGGATAGGAGCCCAGCTCTTCTGGGAGTTTTAGGGTTGCATCAAACATCACCTTCCCTCCGAAACCGCACTGTGGAGCTGCGTGGTCAAGAACATCCAGTGGACCCCGGCTAAAGTGTGTGTCTCGTCTTGGGATGTAATTATCGCCAATTACCTCCCAAAGCTGCTCTTTGTTACGAATATCTATATCTCTGTCAGTGATAATCATTATTTTGTTGAACATCATCTGCCCTGCTCCCCAAAGTGCGTGTGCAACCTTAATAGCCTGCCCGGGATAACTCTTATCTATCTTAACAACAGCGATGTTGTGTCCGACACCCTCTTCCGGCAGATGTAGATCCAATATCTCGGGAACCATTGTCAGCTGAATAGGAGTAAGGAATATCTTTTCGGTTGCAATTGCGATGTATTTGTCCTCCTGAGGGGGGATTCCCACCAGTGTAGCAGGATAGATCGCATCTTTTTTATGAGAGATACAGGTGATATGGAGTTTTGGATAAAGATCTTCAAGTGAGTAAAATCCTGTGTGGTCGCCGAACGGGCCTTCAACAACAAGTTGTTCACTCTTTTCTATATAACCTTCTATAACAAAATCGCAATCTGCAGGTACCTGAAGCGGCTGGGTAAGGCAATCTGTAAGTTGAACAGCTCTGTTTCTTAGAAAACCGGCGAATAGATACTCATCTATCCCCTCCGGAAGCGGGGCTGTTGCCGCATATGTATAAACAGGATCTCCGCCAAGAGTGATTGCAACGGGAAACTGTCCGCTTTTGCATCTAGAAAAGTGCTTTGCACCGGTTTTATGCCTGTGCCAGTGCATTCCTGTACTCTCTTCGGATAGTACCTGCATACGATACATACCAAGGTTTTTGATCCCCGTCTCGGGGTCTTTGGTATGAACCATTGGCAGAGTTATGAAACGACCGCCATCGCCCGGCCAGCATTTTAAAATAGGGAGCCTGCTAAGTTCCGGTTTAAACAGAACCGACTCCTGACAAGGGGCGTGCCCTTTGAATTTTTTGGGAAGCCACCCGGCAGCTTCTCTAAGGTGGGGCAGAAGTTTTAGTTTTTCAAGCAGTGACCCTCGCTCTTGCATCAACTCCTTCATAAGATTATCCATATAATCTGTAATCTCACTAAAGCTGTTAATACCTAGGGCCAGGGCAACTCTGCTCTGAGAGCCCATCATATTGGTAAGTACGGGAAACTGGGTTCCGGTATTCTCAAACAGAAGCGCTTTGCCGCCACCCGGCTGTTTGCTCACCCTGTCTGTGATCTCTGCAATCTCCAGAACAGGATCTGTAAACTCCTTTATTCTTATAAGCTCTCCTTTTGACTCAAGGAGATCTGTAAACTCTTTCAGACTTTTGAACATATTAATGTTGTCAAATAACGTTAATAATTAAACTCTAACAATTTCACTTAAGTGAATTGATTTCCAGTAATCTCTGTCAATAGTTGAGATTACTATAAAACTACATAACTGCTGGCCTCCTCTACAAGATATACAATTGAAGAGTAGGTTATTCCGCTATGGTTTGAGAGCCCTATCTCACAGGTGCGGCTGGTTGCATATCCTTGTGAGCAACCATCGCTTTGGCGGCGAAGATCTCTCAACCCGTGTTTGTTGAGCTCCGGCAGCAAAAATCCCCTGTCACCGGCAAAGCCGCAGCAGTTACTGTCAATTATAACAACTTCCCTGGCACATCGTTTAGCAATATCGTACAGATATTGGTCTACCTCCATCTTTTTGGCGCTGCAAACTGCAAACACAGAGATCTTTCTATCCAGTTTCTTCACATCAAGTTTATCCAGAACAAACTTTGATATGAATTCGGCAGGTTCGTATAGCTTAAGCCTCTCACCAAAGTTACTCTGCATTGTGTACAGGCAAGGGCTCATATCGCACAAGATTGGTATTTTTCCGCCATCTGAGGCATCAAAAAGTGCTCTCTCAAGTTTGTCAGATGACTCTCTTCCGGCTTCTACAAACCCTTTACTTGAGAAGGCCATTCCGCAACACAGAGAGTTAAGCCCGGAAGGGTAGATAACTCTATATCCTGCTCTTTTGAGGAGCCTCTCCGTAATTTTTGTAACCTCTGCCTCACCCGACATCTCCCTGGAGAGACCCATACTGCGGGTAATGCAGGATGGAAAATAGACCACTGAGTTGTTGTTTACGCTATCCCCGGGTTCAGTATCCTTTATTGTTGAAATCTCTCGTGTGGCAAGCTGTGAAGCAACTATGCTTTTATTGGATATCTTTTTAGATCCTTTAGGGAAGTATGGATTCCAGAGTGGTACTAGTCCACCGGAGATCTTATGAACTCCTGTAGCGACAGATCCAAATATTGTTTTACCGGTCAATAATCGCAGATAGTAGAAAGTATCCAAACCCAATCTCATTCCTGTTGTTACTCCTCCCATACTATTTGCGACAGATAGTGCAATTTTCTCTGCTCTTTTGCTGTGCCCTTCGTGGCGAAGCTCTTTTACCAATTTACCGGTATCTATATCGAGCGGGCATTTAACATAACAGAGGCTATCTGTGGCACAGGTGTCAAGACCTGCATACTCATATAGTTTGTGCAGCTCTGCACAGCGGTGTGGCTCTTCACCCGTAGCTTTAAGTCGCTCCATCTCTTTATAGACAACTATTCTCATTCTCGGAGAGAGGGTAAACCCTTCGGAGACACAGGTACCTTCACAGAAACCACACTCCATACATCTGTCTACGGTCTCTCTTGTAGATGGAATCGGTTTTAGATTCTTTAGGTGAATCTCTTTATCACTGTTTAAAATCACGCCGGGGTTAAGTATCCCTTTCGGGTCAAACAGCTCCTTAATCTGTTTCATAAGTGTGTATGCCTGCTCTCCCCACTCCTTCTCAACAAACGGAGCCATATTTCTGCCGGTACCGTGCTCTGCCTTAAGTGAACCGTCGTAATTGTCTACAACCATAGAGACTATATCGTTCATAAAGTCGCTATATCGTTTAACCTCAATTTCGTTTTGAAAATCCTGGTTAAAAACAAAGTGCAGATTTCCCTCAAGAGCGTGACCGAAGATTACCGCCTCATCGTAGCGGTGTTTTTCAAAAAGAGATATCAGCTCCAGCGTTCCCTGAGCAAGTTTATTAATAGGGAAGCAGATATCCTCAATGATAGGGGTGGTGCCGGATTTTCTCATCCCGGCCACTGTGGCGAAGATCTCTTTGCGAATCTTCCACAGCTTTGCCTGCTTTGCGCTATCTTTTGTGAATTCAACCGGGAGCTCGGTCTTAATGTGCTCAACGCTGGCAAGAATACTCTTGATGTTCTCGTCCAGAATCTGCCCGGTTTCACCCTTTGTCTCAACCAGAATTGCACAAGCCTTCTCGTGAAGGCCCTTTATATATTCGGGTACACCTTTGGCGGAGTCCACCGATTTTAAAGCCGCTCTGTCCATTATCTCTACAGCCGTAACACTCTCTTTTTTTAGAATAATAACGGCATTGCAGGCACTCTCTATATCCGGGTAGACCATCAAAGCGAGAGCCTTATTGGGATGTTCTGTAACAGTATTGAAAGTTATGTCACTGATAAAACCAAGAGTCCCTTCGGAACCAATCATTAGGTGCTTGAGAATATCTATACCGTCGGAATAGTCAGTCAAGGCATTAAGACTGTAACCCGTGGTGTTTTTTATCTTGAATTTCTTTATGATTCTCTCTTTAAGTGACTGGTTGGAGGCCACCTCTTCCGATAGCTTTTCAAGGGCATAAACTATCTTTGAGTTCTTCTCCCTGAACATCTTTACACTATTTGCAGATGCAGTGTCTAATACTGTTCCGTCGGCCAGTACAACTCTAATCTCTGCAATGGTCTTGTATGAGTTTTCGCTGGTTCCGCAGCACATTCCGCTTGCATTATTGGCGGCTATTCCTCCTATCATAGCGTAATCTATGGATGCAGGATCCGGCCCTATCTTCTTTCCGTATTTCACCAGATAGCTGTTTGCGTTTGTTCCGCGAATACCGGCCTGAAGCCGAATTTTATTACCTCCATCCAGGATTTCGTGCCCTTTCCATCCGTGGGTTGCAACCACCAGTACGGAATCGGTTACAGCCTGTCCGGAAAGCGATGTTCCGGCCGCCCTAAATGTAAGAGGAATGTTGTATTCATCTGCCTTCTTAATCAAAAAACAGAGCTCATTTTCATTATGAACTTTTACAATCAGCTTAGGGATAAGCCTGTAAAAAGAGGCGTCTGTCCCGAATGCCAACGTGCTGAGCGAGTCGTGAAGCAGACTCCCGGTAGGAATCTCTTTGGATAACTCTTTGTAAAACTGGAGATATTTTCCTGTAATCATAGTAAAGTTTCTTTTATTTCCGGAGGATATGCCCCTTTTGAGACTATTTTTCTCTTTTTATCCAGAATATATATTTGTGGAATATTGTTTATTTCGAATTTGTCGAAAAGCTCTATACGGTTATTTCCCAGGGAGTAAAATACCTCCCAGGGAATTTTTTCAACTTTGATATACTCCGGGAGCTCATCCTTTTGAGCTCCTGTGTATATTGCCACTACCCTTACCCGTTTTCTCCTTAGTTGAGGATAGATCTGCTTAAGCTCAAATGTAAATGGTTTGCAGATGGCGCAACCGGTATTGAAAAAGTATAGCAGTGTGTAAGGAGATCTTTTTGCGGTTAAATTTACAAGCCTCCCTTTAGCATTATATAGTTTTATTGACGGAGCCTCTGCCCCAACCCTGTTGCTCTCTATTCTGGTAATAACTGCCGGAACTCTTTCGGTGATGAATTTTTTATCATACCAAAGAGTGGAGTAGGGTAGTATGAAATTTTTGGCAGCGTAGATTGCAGCATCTTTTGTCTTCTGGTCATCCTGTACCCACAGATGTTCGAAAATATTATAAAAGACGGCGTTGTACATATCCCTACTCTCTTTGGTAAGCCTTTCAAAAAGAGGGGTGAATGCATCTTTAAGATCTGAAGTATCTCCCAGATTGAAAATCTCCAGATATTTAGGAACAAATGCCTCTGCCTGGCTGTAGTAGTATGCTATCTTCTCTGCTTCGGCCTCCAGAAGTGTTTTTAGAGCTTTGTTATCCAACTCTCTTCCGATAATCTTTTTCTGAGAGTCAATTAAAAACATCTGCGGAGTTTTGAGAACATTGTAGAGCTTATGAAAGTCACTTGTAGAGCCCGGATCGTGAACAAATCGCCAACCAGACTCAACCGCTGCTGCGGTAGAGCCGAAATTGTCGGTTATGAATTTTAGTAATCTGCCTGAGTCGCTATGTGTAAAAACAGCGTAGACTGCAAGATTCAGATATCTGAACTGCTCTACACTCTGTTTGAGCTCTGCAAACCTCTTTTTACACACAGGGCATTCGTCGTCAAAGAAGTAGATAATGGTGTACCTGTCTGTAAGCTCCCTTAGGGAGACCGGTGTTAAATCTGAAGCTGAAAGTTGCAGCTCCGGAGCACTCATCCCTATGAGCGAATTCTCATTAAATTCGGTATAGAGCCTTAGAAGTGCCACTCCTCCCTCTCCTTTCCACTTTAATCTTGAGTTTAGAAAATAGTTTTTTGCTATATAAACTGCCACACTCTCATACCCCATAAAGCCGGAAGTACTGAAGTGGTTGAAAAGATATCCTGCAATCATAGATTTGGTAGTTGTATCACTGCTTTGACCAATGAGATAGTCACAAGCAATTATCATAGAGTCTATTTGTGCGGGGATACTCTTAAGATAGTTGTCAATTGCCAAGTAGAGTTTTTGTGGTGTAGTCTTAATCTCCTGTTGGAGCGTGTGATCATACTGTTTAATGTGAGCCCTCTCTTTAGCCGGCAAACAGGGTGGAGAGGCTAACAATAAAATTATACACAGGTAGAAGAGAACTATCCGGCTCATCTTTATAACTCGCGTTTTGATGTTAAACAGACACCATCTGCCATAAATGCACTTACATCACCTCCGTTAATGAGTACATCTCGGACAACTGTAGATGTTATAAACGAGTATTCGTGGCCCGATGGAATAAATACTGTGGTAATATTTGGTGACATCTTATTATTTGCCTGAGCTATAACTCTTTCTAATTCAAAATCTGTTGTGGTTCTAAGCCCGCGCACTATAAACCGGGCGTTCATCTTTTTACAGAAATCTATAGTCAAACCCTGATAACTCTCTATCTGCACGCCCTGAATCCCCTTTACCGAACTGCGAATTATCTCTACCCGCTCCTCTACGGTAAAGAGACCGCTCTTTTGCAGATTGTATCCAACAGCGACTATAACTTTGTCAAAGAGTCTCATAGCCGAATTTAGTACATCCAGATGTCCAAGAGTAAATGGGTCAAAAGAGCCCGGGAAAACTGCTATTTTCATAATTGTGGTTTTTCAGATTTCTATATCACATTTGAAGACAAAAGATGCATTCCCTTTCAAAATAATGTTGGTGTATCTCTCTCCCCCCATATATTTGAAGGTGACCTCAAGATCGCCCCCTACCGCTTTTATCTTTGTGCGGATATTTGTCGGGTATATCTCGTTATTATATGATCTGTTACGGAAGTTCTTACTCAGCAAATGGTGGTATGCAACTGCAGAAGCCGTGATACCTGTCCCGCAAGCTAAAGTCTCATCTTCGACTCCTCGTTCAAAAGTTCTTACAGAGAGCTCAAGATAGTCTCCTGTTTTGAAAATTGAGCTCCAACCGGCTGAGTCTCTACCCCAGTTACCCTGCACAAAGTTGACATTGGTTCCTTCTGGAAACATTGTGTGGTGTCTCCAAAGTCGCCCCTGACCAATAACATCATACTCCTTTAGATTGTCTACAAAATTAACCATATGAGGCGAGCCTGTATTAAGGATAAAACTCTTAGGAGAGTGCTCCTTAATTGAGGTTACATCTATCATACCCAGCTCCACAAAACAGGTAACCGGTGAGTAGCTGATAACTTTTGCAATGTGTTCACCGTCTATTGCTTCAAATCTGTAACTCTTTAATCCTCTGTGGGCTGCAAAAGCTACGAGACACCGACCGCCGTTTCCGCACATTGTTCCCTCATTTCCATCTGAGTTAAAGTATGTCATTGAGAAGTCATAATTCTCACTTTTGCCTAGATACATCAGCCCATCCGATCCAATTCCGAATCTTCTGTCACACAGCAATTTAATCTGTTCTGAAGTGAGCGACACATCTCCTTTTCTGTTATCAATGATAACAAAGTCGTTTCCGGCTCCCTGGTACTTATAGGCCTTAACTATCATTATTGTTGTTTGTTATGTTTGTAAAGAGAGAGTTGTCTCCTTTTTCATAAGCCTTTTCGTGATTAAGAAGAAAGCTCTTTTTATCTACTCCTATTGCAAAACCTGTTAACTTGTTATTGACTCCGAGAACTCTGTGGCAAGGAATAACTATTAACAAAGGGTTCATTTTACAAGCAAGTCCCACTGCTCTGCTTGCGTCCGAAGAGCCTATTATCTTTGCAATATCACCATACGACTTCACCTCTCCGTAGTGTATTTTTCTAAGTTCGCCCCAAACCTTTTGCTGGAATTCGGTACCCTCAGGTTTTATAGGAATGTCAAAAGTGTCTCTTTTGCTGGCAAAATAATCTTCAAACTGCTTTTTTGCATCCAGAATTACCTGAGGAAGCTCAGATTGGATGTTATTTGGATTATCACTCTTATCGCGCTTATTGGAGAGCCTCTTCTTAGTATCTTCTACATAATTTACCTCCAGAAGATAATCATTATCGCTTGTTAACCTGAGCGTTCCAAGTGGTGTGTCAATGTTAAGATAAAATCTTTGTGCCTCTCTCATTTTATTATACTCTTCTATCATAGATGCTGCTACCTTAACTGAGGCACCCTCTCCGCCAAGCATCTCTTTTACTTTAGCATATTTTTTAAAGAGTTTCTCACGATGTTTCTCATTAAGCAGATATTTAATCTCATCTGCAATTTTCTCAGTTGTACAGTCGTGCTGAAGCAGCTCTTTCACCAGGGGCATATCCAGAATTAGATTCACAAGGCTGGCATATTTAATCTTTACCAGCCTTTTTGCTATCTGGTAAGAGATTTCGTTTCCGCCGTAACAGACTACCTGGGGTGCATCCAGCAGTGCAGCCTCCAGGCTTGCTGTACCTGATGCCAAAACAGTAACTTTTGCGTGGCGCAAAATGGAGTAGGTCTCTCCAAAAAGAAGTTTAATCTTGGTGTTTTCTAAAAATTTTGAGTAGCTGGAGAGATCCATAGAGGGTGCCCCGGCAAGAACAAAGTTGTATTCCGGAAAGATCTTCTCCAACTTGATAAACCTTGGCATCAGGTAATTTATCTCCATAGAGCGGCTTCCTGCAAGCAGACCAATAATTGGCTTGTCATCCAGGCCTGCTCTTTTTCTGAACTCCTCGCTGCTCTCTTTAATAGAGGGGTGTCCCGCTATAGAATCCAGGAGAGGATTTCCGTTGTATATTGCCTCTATTCCCTGTTTTTTGAAGTAATCTATCTCAAATGGAAAGATAATAAATAGCCGGTCTATATCCCTTTTAAGATACTCTACTCTGCTCTCCTTCCAGGCCCAAACTTTTGGAGAGATATAGTAAAAAACCTTTAGCCCGTTCAGTTTTGCAAATTTAGCAATACGAAAATTGAAGCCCGGATAGTCTATTAGAATCAGAATATCCGGATTGTACTCTAAAAGATCATTTTTACACAAGTTGAGGTTTGCACTGATTTTTCGGATGGATTTTAAAACCTCTACAAAACCCATTACTGCAGTCTCTTTATAGTGCTTTACCAGTTCTCCCCCTTCGTTTGCCATAAGATCTCCTCCCCACACGCGAAATCTTGCTTGTGGATCTGCAATCTTAAGCCCTTTCATCAGATTGGAACCGTGGAGATCTCCCGATGCTTCGCCTGCAATAATGTAATTTTAGATTTTAAATTGCCAGAGTTTTTCAAGCCTCTTTAACTCATCGTAGTCAGTAGTGTCAATTTTATGAGGCACTATGCTAATGTAGTTTTTCGCAACCAAATTATGATCTGCAAGGGTGTCATCACCTTCAAGGCTATAAAACTCACCTGTCATCCAGTAGTAGTTGAAACCATATGGATCTTTCCTCTCTTCAAACTCTTTTATCCACTGCCCCTTCCCCTGATGTGAAAACCGGATTCCCTTAATCTTCTCGATTGGAACTGCGGGAAAATTCACATTCAGGTAAATATCTGCACCGGGAGGTGACTCCATATATTTATCGACAATCATCTTTCCATAGTGAACGGAGGCAGAAAAATCTGCATTTGGGTCGTGAGATGTAAGCGAAAATCCGATTGATGGAATTCCGTAAACGGTACCCTCTGCTGCTGCTCCCAATGTGCCTGAATAAAGTGAGGCTATGGAAGCATTGGAGCCGTGGTTGATGCCGGAGAGGAGCAAATCCGGGGCCTTTTCGTGAAAAACCTGGTTCATAGCCATCTTCACACAGTCTGCAGGTGTGCCGGAGCAGGCATAAATCTTAAGACCATCTTCCGATTTGAGCTCCGTGAGCCTGAGTGGTTTCCCTATAGTTAATGCTGCAGACATTCCGCTTTGTGCCTCAAAAGGGGCTACGACGGTTATATCTGCGTAAGGTCTCATCATCTCTATCAAAGCACCTATCCCTTTGGATTTTACTCCATCGTCATTAGTTATTAGAACTCTTCTCATCGGCTGGTAGTTGTTGGGGTAATTTAATTTACGAAGGTAGCAAAATTTGGCCGGATTTTTGTTTATAAAATGGCAAATTAATGGTGCTTTTTTTTTATTTTTATTAACTTTGCGCCTCCTTATTTAGGTTAACCTTGTTCTTGGAATTCAAATTAAAATATATTCAGTATGAGTAAAATTAAAATTGGTATCAATGGTTTTGGCCGTATTGGCCGTCTGGTATTCCGCGCAGCACAAATGAGAGACGATGTTCAGGTTGTGGCAATTAATGACCTGATAGATGTGGATTATATGGCATATATGTTAAAATATGATACAGTTCACGGACGTTTCAACGGATCTGTTGAAGTTAAGGACGGTATGCTGGTGGTAAATGGTTTCCCGGTAAGGGTAACATCTGAGAAAAATCCGGCGGACCTCAAATGGGGAGAAGTAGGAGCGGAGTATGTAGTTGAGTCTACAGGTCTTTTCTTGACCAAAGAGAAGTGTCAGGCTCACATTGATGCAGGTGCAAAAAGGGTAATTATGTCTGCCCCGTCTAAAGATGACACTCCAATGTTTGTTTACGGAGTTAACCATAAAAAATATGCCGGAGAGCAATTTGTATCAAATGCATCCTGCACCACAAACTGTCTTGCTCCAATTGTTAAAGTTCTTAACGAGAACTTCGGTATAATTGAGGGTCTTATGACAACTGTTCACGCAACTACAAACACCCAAAAAACTGTTGACGCGCCATCTTCAAAAGATTGGAGAGGCGGTCGTGCAGCAGCAGCCAACATCATTCCTTCCTCTACAGGTGCGGCAAAAGCTGTTGGTAAAGTTCTTCCGGAACTAAACGGTAAGCTCACCGGTATGTCTTTCAGGGTTCCTACCATTAATGTATCTGTGGTTGACCTTACCTGCCGTATAGAGAAGGCAGCCTCCTATGCAGATATCAAAGCTGCAATGAAAAATGCTTCAGAGGGTGAGTTAAAAGGTATTCTTGGTTATACAGAGGAGGCGGTTGTTTCGAGTGACTTTATTACCGACCCTCGCACATCAATATTTGATGCAGAGGCAGGTATTATGCTCAACCCTAACTTTGTTAAGGTTGTTGCCTGGTATGACAATGAGTGGGGATACTCTTGTAAAGTTCTTGATATGCTTGGCCATATGGCTACTGTTAAGTAGTAATCTTACAATTTTATCGGGGGGTGTCAAAATCTTAGATTTTTGACACCCTCTTAATTTTATATATATATTTGTACTCTAAACTTTATCTGGTTATGGGAATCCGAAAAAAAATTTCTTTGGGATTTGTTGTCATAGGTTTCATACTGCTGTTCTCTAGTGTAATAGCGGTATTTGAATTTAACAGAATGAGAAATTCTGTTACCGTTTTGATGAAATCTAACATCAATAGTATAAATACCTCAAGGATGCTTATGGAGCTTACAGACGAGTATAACTTCATTCTAATGAGCAGGGTGATTGTAGATTCTACATTTGGCGCTGCAGATGTTTTATATGACGACAGGTTTGATAATTACATATATAACATTAAGAGCAACTTCTCATCCCAAACCGAAATTGAAACAGCAGACTCACTTGCGCTATCCTACTCTCAGTATCTCTCTGTTATCAGCAAAGCGAGAAATATTATGGCAGAGGATATCAACACACGAAAAGAGTGGTATAAGAACGAGTTGGAACCAGTTTATAATAAATTAAGAAAATACAAAAAAGAGTTGGGTATTCTTACTCAAAGTGCTCTTGCTCAAAATACAAACGAACTTCAGGAGGGATACTACCGAAGCATAATGCCCGGAATTATTGCAGTTAGTGCCGGTATTGTCCTGGTCCTGCTTTTCAACTACTTTATAAACCTCTATTTCATTTCGCCTATTTTATTAATATCTAAAGGTATAAAGAACTACAAAGAGTTTCGTAAAAGTTACAATGTACAGTTTGATAACGACGACGAAATTCAGGATATCAACTGTGAGGTAAGAAGTATTATCGATGAGAATAAGAAGTTAAAAAGCAATACTTTATGAATCTGAAGGTTGTCACCCGTAATGTGGGAATTGCACTGTTGCTCAATGCACTTTTTATGTACATTTCAGCAATTGTATCTGCCATATATGGTTTTGACGCCTCTTTCTCTCCCCTTCTTCTCAGCGCAATAATCACAACAGTGGCAGGAGGTTTTCCTCTCATATTTGTCCGCAAATTTTACTCAATAAATATCAAAGAGGGTTTTACTATTGTAGTCCTTTCTTGGGTACTATCCTGCCTTTTTGGTATGCTCCCATATGTTTTATATGGAGGAGAGTTTACAATTATCAACTCCTGGTTTGAAAGTGTATCGGGATATACAACTACCGGATCTACAATATTGAATGACATAGAAAGTATTCCAAAAGGACTTCTTTTTTGGAGATCGTCTACACACTGGTTGGGGGGAATAGGAGTTGTTCTCTTTATGCTTTTAGTCCTTCCAGCGGTTAGTTCATTCCGTATGAGGCTCTCAAAAATGGAAATTTCCTCTTTGTCGAAAGATAATTTTAAATTTAAGGCATATCAGACAATCAGGGTTATTTCAATTGTTTATCTTGGGCTTACATTATTAGAGACATTAATGTTGATGTTGGCTGGGATGAGTTTTTTTGATGCAATAAACCACTCTTTTGCAACTATTGCAACAGGAGGGTTCAGTACCAAAAATCTTTCCATCAAAAGCTTTGACTCAGTATGGATTGATATTATCATAATGCTGTTTATGCTTCTGTCCGGTATTCATTTTGGGCTGTTATATAGTGCTTTTTCAGGCAAATCGTCAAACCTTTTCCGTTCACCTGTAGTGAGATATTATCTTTTGTCAATTTTGGCAGGTGCGATTATTGTAACATTAAACATAAAATTTAGCGGTATATATACAAATTGGGGAACTGCCATAAGGGAGGGTTTTTTCCAAGTAGTTTCAGTCGGTACAACCACAGGGTTTGCTAACGGTGACTCCTCAATTTGGCCAGGCTTCTCAATATTAATCATAATCTTCTTTACAATTCAATGCGCCTGTTCCGGGTCCACATCAGGTGGAATGAAAGCAGATAGAGTACTGATTTTCTTCTTAGCTGTTAGAGCTCAGATAATTAAGCAAATACATCCAAATGCTGTTGTTGGTGTAAAGATGGGAAATCAGACTATCGACAAAGAGGTCATATATAGCACAAATCTTTTCATTGTTTTATATATTCTTATTGTTTTTATCTCTGCACTGTTTCTAACCGGTATGGGAACACCTCTTTTGGAGTCGTTCTCCGCCTCTGCAGCCTGTATGGGTAATGTGGGACCCGGTTTTGGAAAGATAGGTTCATTAGGAAACTATGCTTCAATTCCTTTTCTTGGAAAATTACTATTGACAATTCAAATGCTACTAGGGCGCCTGGAAATTTATGCATTATTGCTAATATTCGCTTTGTACAGAAGGAGGTAGTAGAGTAATTATGCCACTTGGAAATTTTGTTACAGAGAAACTGCTTGCAGCTCTTGGCTTTGAACCTACAGATTGTCAGGTGTCAATGTTTGATGCGTTAGCCAGTTTTATTGTGGAGAGTGAAAATTCTGAAAGTATTATGCTGGTTAACGGATATGCGGGAACCGGTAAAACATCTGCGATAGCTTCTCTGGTATCTGTTTTAAAAGAGTTCAGCAGAAGTTTTGTTCTGATGGCCCCCACAGGAAGGGCTGCCAAGGTTCTCTCCGGATACACCGGGTGCAAGGCGTGGACAATTCACAAACAGATTTACAGACAAAAATCTGTTAAAGAGGGGATTGGTCAGTTTACTTTGGATCTCAACAAAAATAGAGATACAGTATTTATAGTGGATGAGGCATCCTTGATTTCATCGGGGATTGGTGACTCCGCTCTTTTCGGGAGCGGCAACCTCATTGATGATCTTGTCCAGTATGTGAGGTCTAATACAGGAAATAAACTTATTCTTGTAGGGGACTCGGCACAGTTGCCTCCAGTTGGAGAGGAGATATCTAATGCGCTGAATACATCTTATTTACAGAGGTACGGCGAGGTTCGCTATGTGCTTTTAAAGAGTGTGGTAAGGCAGGCAAAGAGCTCCGGTATTCTTTTCAATGCTACAATTATCAGAGATATAATTGAGAGCCGTAAAGCTTTCTACCCAAACCTAAAGCTAAAGGGATTTGATGATATTGAAAGGATTTCGGGTGCAGATCTTATAGAAAGACTATCTCAATCCTATGATAAATCTACTATGGATGAGACTTTGGTTCTGTGTCGTTCAAATAAAAGGGCAAACCGTTACAACCAGGGAATTCGCTCCAAGATACTTTACAGGGAGGAGAGGATAAACAGAGGAGATAAACTGATGATTGTCAAAAATTGCTATCAGTTTCTGGAAAATATAGATGAGATTGACTTTATTGCAAACGGAGATGTTGCAGAGCTGGTAAAGATATCGGGGTATGAAGAGAGGTATGGACTCACATTTGCTCGCGCAACTCTAAAATTTGCAGATTATAACGATGTAGAGATAGATGCCAGAATAATACTAGATACTCTTGAGAGCGAGAGCGCAAGTTTAAGTTCCGAACAGCAGCGTGCACTCTTTAACGCTGTAATGGAAGATTACTCACACATAAAGCTTAAGAGAAAGCGGATAAATGCCGTTAGGGAGGATATCTATTATAACGCACTTCAGGTAAAACACGCAAATGCGATTACTTGTCATAAATCTCAGGGAGGGCAGTGGAAAAATGTTTTTATTGATAACCCTTTTTGGAGAGACGATATTACAACAGAAGATCTCAAATGGTTATATACTGCTCTGACTCGTGCTGTGAATAAAGTTTATTTTGTTAATTTTGACGACAAATTTTTTGTCAAATAGTTAACAAAATTGTAGATATGTATTTCGAATCACTCTCTAAAAAATTTCTTGCACCTTTTTTGTGTTTGATCTTTCTCTCTCAGCAGTCGTTTGCACAAACGGCTGTACAATCTATCCCCTCTCCAATCACCTGGAAAGACAATGACAACATAATCCTTCTGCATACCAAAGGGATGAAGCGTGTTTATTACGAGTACAATATCAAAAAAGGGACAATGATAGAAATTGATTCTCCCACACCTCCAAAAGCTGTCCCGACTGTTGCTCTCAAGAGTGGAGATATCATCTACAGAGATTTAACAGGGCTTGAAAAACAGGTAACTTTTACTAAAGATACCGAGCAAAACCCGACTCTCTCTCCGGATTATAAATATGTTGCATTTACAAGAAATAATGATCTCTACTCAATTGAGATAGCGACCGGGAGAGAGACCAGGTATACAAATGACGGCTCTGAGTTGATTCTCAATGGTTGGGCATCCTGGGTCTACTTTGAAGAGATATTCGGCAGAGGTGGGCAGTACAGAGCCTTCTGGTGGTCACCCGATAGCAGGAGAGTTGCATTTTATCGTTTTGACGATACAAATGTACCTATGTTTCCCATCTATGATGCTGCAGGAAAACACGGAACAGTGGTGAGAACAAGGTATCCGAAAGCGGGAGATCCAAATCCCGAGGCAAAGCTTGGTTTTGTCGCAGTTGAGGGAGGGGATATTGTGTGGGCAAATTTTGATCCTAAGGCAGATCAGTATTTTGGAACTCCATACTGGAGCAATAATAGTGCAACTGTTATGGTACAGTGGATGGATAGAGATCAGAGCAATCTGGTTCTTTATGGAGTAAACTCTTTTGACGGAACAATGCGGGAGATTTACAAAGAGTATCAGAAAACCTGGATTAACTGGATTTCTGATATGAAGTTTGGAAAGCTGGGATTCTATTTTGTAAGAGACTTTGAGCTTTGGGAGCATATCTACTATCAGTCATACGACGGTTCAGTTTTAGAGAGACTTACAGATGGTATGAACTGGGGTATCAAAATTATCAATATCGACGAAGAGAGCTCAACAATCAACTTCACTGCCAGAAGAGATGCATCTGTCCGTAACGATATATACAGACTTACCCGTGACAAAGAGGGGAGAAGAGTTACAAAATTATCTCTCGGCGAATTTAACTTTACTGCTCCACTAATCTCTCCTGACGGGAAATATGTTGTTGCAATGTGTTCAAACATATCAACTCCGTCAAGGCTGGTTTTGATCTCTGCTGCTAAAAGGGGTGTTGTAAAGGAGGGTGAGATGAGAGTTATTGCCGACAGTAAATCTGAAGATTTTGATAAACAGAAGCTTCCTGTAACCGAGATGATCTATATCACAACTTCGGAGGGATTCAGGTTACCGGGTTCAATTACATATCCGCTAAATTTTGACAAAAGCATAAAGTATCCGGTTATAGTAAATATTTATGGAGGTCCCAACTCTACCAATGTTATGGATAGCTGGCGGACTCCTTCCAAAAACACAATTATGTGGGCACAGGAGGGTGTAATTCAGGTATCGCTGGACAACCGTGCATCCGGCCACTGTGGCAAAGAGGGTATCAACTACATCCATAGAAATTTGGGCCACTATGAGCTTAAAGACTATATCTACTGGGCAAAATACCTATCATCGCTTCCGTATGTCAACTCAGAAAAGATTGGCATTACCGGTTTTAGTTACGGAGGAACAATGACCGCCCTGGCTCTTACTGAGGGTGCAGACTATTTTAAGTATGGTATTGCAGGTGCAGGGGTATACCATTGGCACCTATACGACAGCCACTACACAGAGAGATATATGGACCACCCAGATGATAACACGGAGGGTTACAGCTCCAGTGCTGCAGTTTTGAAGGCAGATAAATACAGAAGCGACAAAGGATCATTACTCTATATCACGCACGGCACCGGTGACGACAATGTCCATTTCCAGAATACAATTCAACTTGTAGACGCGTTGCAAAAAGCGGGAAAACAGTTTGAACTGATGATATATCCCGGCGGAATGCACGGCTACAGAGGATATCAGGGAGCCCACTCAGATGAAGCCATCAATGCCTTCTGGCGTAAAACACTTTTAGGTAAGTAGAAGAAAAATAACTAATAAGAGATCTGACCGCCCTTAGATTATTAAAAAAAGAGAGGATGACTAATTATTTATTAGTCACCCTCTTTGCCTACCAACCATTACTTAAATTAAACTAACCAAAATTTATTTATTGTTTTATGCTGGTAAGGACTTTTTCCTGTTTCTGTTAGTAGTTAATTGCCAGCAGCATTATCAGGTTGTAGACATCCCACTCAGAGGCAATTTTGTAGTCTCCAATTTTATCTGCAAGGATATCTGTAGATTTGAGAAGATCTTTCTTGTCAATTGTAAAACCCTCTGCTACAAGATTGGTAACAGCAAGCTGAGAATTGATATTGTAAACATCGTATGTGCTTTCGACTTTGTTGAGGATATTGAAGGTAACATTTGAGGTAGAGTAGTCGAAGTACCATTTGTTATCATACTCTCTGTAGTTAACAACATAGTCTGCAGAGATCATCTTTACATCTGAGTGTTTCGGTCTGCTCTTGAAAAATCTTGTATAGGCCCAGCCTCTATTTTCCACATTCATAGAATACTCCACCTTGGCAATTGCAAGAGATTGTGATTCAATGTATAGTTTGCCTCTAAAGAGCATCTCTCCATCTGCATACTTCTGGTTGAAATTTACTACATAGAATTTCTTACCGGCTATTTCTGTTGGTTTTGAGAACTCGAAGTCATAATTGTCGCCTATGTTGTAGATGTCACTTCCAAGAAAAGGGTACTTGATTACATCTAACTGAAGTGATGTTACAGGTCCGCCCTGTAGTTTAATCAATAGCGGATTCATAAGTTTAGTGTCGCAATTTCCACGTGCATCCCTTACGGCAACCTGGTCTGTTTTTGGAGTTATATAAGATCTCTTATTTATATCAAGGATTGCTTCATTTACGGAGAGACAATCACTGTTCTTGGTAAGACGCTCTTTGTAAAAAGCGTTCATTTGATTGTCACTCTTAGGGTAGTTAACGGAGATTTGTTTCAAAGCACGCTGAACCAATACGGTAGCGTCTATTTTTGGATTGCTCAGATCCGATGAGGCAGAACTTTTTGCCTCGGCATTAAAAGTAATTGTTAAAATGGCTACAAGCAGGAAAAAGAATTTTGTTTTCATAACGATATTGTAATTTTAAAAGGTTTTTCTGCCTAATAGACGAGGTCACCCTTTAAAAAGTTGCAATTTTTTTGAGTTTTTTTAAAAAATATTTCAATTTGTAAAAAATCGATATTAAAAAAAACAGAAAAAAAAGGCGTTTTTCAAAATTACAAATATCTGTAAAACAATGTATTTAATAGCTTACGGTACTATGCTAAACAAGGTTCAAGGTCTGCTCTTTTATTTTTTCAAGTTCATCTTTCATCTGCACCACCAGCATCTGAATTTGGGAGTGATTTGCTTTTGACCCCAGGGTATTTATCTCCCGACCCATCTCCTGTGCGATAAACCCAAGTTTTTTTCCGGGATACTCCTCACCACTTAGTGTGTCAAGAAAGTATTTACAGTGCTGCCTAAGACGAACCTTCTCCTCTGTAATATCTAACTTCTCCAGATAATAGATGATCTCCTGTTCAAAACGGTTATTGTCACCGGCGGGAATAAACTCCTCAATCTTAGATTTAAGCCTCTCTTTAACACTTTCTACTCTCTCAGATTCATAAACCTCTGCCCCTTTGAGGTGCTCCAGAATATAATCTACTCTCGAACGAATCTCCTCTTCAAGTTTTCTTCCCTCCTCTGTGCGAAACATTTTCAGCTGCTTCACAGCTTCATTAACAGTCTCTTTTATTCTCTCCCAGCTCTCTGCCTGAATAGTCTCATCCACCTCTCTCTTATTATTGTCGATAATTTCCGGCAATTTGAGTATTGCAGATGCTATTTGTGAGGGATCAACCTTATGGCCGCGCGCGTCAAAGAGAGTCTCAATCTGGTCATAGTATGAGTTAAAGAGATCTGAGTTAATAGATCTGGAGCTGTTCCCGGGTGAACTCTCAACAGTGGCGAACAGGTCTATATTGCCTCTGGAGAGCTCCTTTGTTATCATCTGTCTAATCTCAATCTCTTTCTCCCTTGGGATTATCTGACTTTTGAGAGATATGTCTGCCCCCTTTCCATTCACGGACCTTATCTCAATTATAATTTTATCCTGGCCGCAGATACACTCTGCTTTTCCATAACCGGTCATTGATTGCACCATTGTGTGAGTTGCTGGTTTTTAATTATTGGCAATATTGGGCAAAGTTATAAAAATGAACTCAAGAAATATTATATTTGCCGGTTAAATAAAAAGAAGAATGGAAGAGACACTAAAAGAGAGTGCTCCCGAGAGGAGTCTCAATTTTCTTGAAGAGATAGTAGAGGCCGATCTTGCATCTGGCAAGCATAAATCTATACTTACAAGATTCCCGCCGGAACCTAACGGTTATCTTCATATAGGGCACGCAAAGAGTATCTGCCTAAACTTTGGACTTGCCAAAAAATACGGCGGAAATACAAACCTGAGGTTTGATGATACAAATCCAACCAAAGAGGATGTTGAGTATGTAGACTCAATCAAAGAGGATGTTAAGTGGCTTGGATTTAATTGGGCTAAAGAACTTTACGCTTCGGACTACTTTGAACAGTTGTATGTTTGGGCTCAGGAACTTATTCGCAAGGGGCTTGCATATGTAGATAACCAGACTCAGGAGGAGATTCGTCTCAACAGAGGTACCGTAAACAAAGCTGGTACAAACAGTCCTTATCGGGATCGCTCCCCACAGGAGAATCTGGATCTTTTCAGTGAGATGAGAATGGGTAAATACCCAGATGGGGAGATGGTTTTAAGGGCCAAGATAGATATGTCGCACCCAAATATGTTAATGAGGGACCCAATTCTATACAGAATAATTCACGCACATCACCACAGAACCGCAGATAGATGGTGTATATATCCGATGTATGACTATGCTCACGGTCAGAGCGATTCACTCGAGGGAATTACCCACTCAATATGTACTCTGGAGTTTGATGTTCACAGAACTCTTTACGATTGGTTTATCGAGAAACTTGAGATCTTCCCCTCAAAACAGTTCGAGTTTGCAAGACTGAATCTTACATATACAGTAATGAGTAAACGCAAGCTTCTGGAGCTTGTCAAGAATGGTTATGTAACAGGGTGGGATGACCCCCGGATGCCTACAATCTGTGGGCTGAGAAGACGCGGTTACACTCCGGAGAGTATACGGATGTTTGCCGATAAGGTGGGTGTGGCAAAGAGAGATAACATAATTGACCTATCGCTTTTGGAGTGGTGTGTTAGAGAGGATCTCAACAGACGCTCCAACAGATATATGGTAGTTCTGGACCCTGTGAAGCTTGTAATTACAAACTATCCTCAGGGGGAGTCGGAGTTGTTCACTCCGGCACTCAATCCGGAGAATACAGATGCAGGGAACAGGTCTGTTCCATTTTCGAATGAGCTCTATATTGAGAGAGACGACTTTATGGAGGATCCGCCAAAGAAATATTTCCGGCTCCGTCCCGGAGGAGAGGTGCGCCTTAAATACTCCTATATTATCAAATGCGAAGAGGTAATTAAGAACAGCCAGGGTGAGATTACAGAGATCCGTTGCACCTACGATCCGTCAAGCAGACCCGGAACAGGTGAGTGGCGCTCGGTTAAGGGAACCATTCACTGGGTGAGTGCATCGCACGCTACAGAGATAGATGTAAATCTGTTTGACAGACTCTTTACTAATCCGGAGATGGACAACCTTGAGGAGGGTAAGGAGTACATAGATTACCTTAATCCGGATTCTTTGAAGGTGGTAAAAGGGTATGCAGAGAGGGCACTCTCATCCGACAATTCGGGTATTGCGGTCCAGTTTGAAAGGTTGGGCTATTTTATTAAGGATACAGACTCATTGGATTCAAAAGCTGTTTATAACAGAACGGTAGGGCTAAAATCCACCTGGTAAGTTAATTAAGAGCTGTTTTTACCCTGTGTTTTTTCCACAATCCGGAGTTGTAATACAAAACTGCACCTACGCAACCTGCTGTCCAGGCTATTGGAATTGACCACCAAATGCCTGACGTTCCGAAGTAGTGGGATAACAGATATGCCAATGGTACTCGTATTACCCACAGAGAGAGTGTGGTTATAAGCATAGGAACTATTGTAGCCCCTGCACCTCGTGTTACTCCGTTGTATACAAACATTGTTGAGAAGACAATATAGAAAGATGTAACTATTACAAGATACTCTTTACCTATAGTAATAATCTCATTATAATCCGGTGAATTGATATCTGTAAAGAGCCTCATAATCTCTCCGCCAAAGAAAACCACAACAAGACTTAACACAACACATATAACCGTAGAGTATAAAAGTGTTGAGTAGAGACCTTTTTTTATTCTGTCATATCTCTCGGCTCCAAGGTTTTGACCCACGAAGGAGGATAATGCTGCAGCCAGGTTCATTGCCGGCATCGAGACAAACATATCTACCCTTCCTGCCGCAGTGTAGGCCGCAAGAGCTGCCACTCCAAAGGGAGATACAATGCTAAGCAGAGCCATTGAACCCAGACCTACAAGGGTTTGTTGAACACCGGAAGGGAGTCCTATCTTCAAGGAGAGGCGAAAGTTTGTCCAGTCAAACTGCCACTTTTTATAATTGAGATTGAATCTAATTACTGTGTTCTCTTTACTGTTGAGGTGGTACCAAAGTGCCAACCAGGCTGCAATTGTAGCAATTGCCGTTGCCCAGGCAACCCCATCTATTCCCCAATCAAATACCAAGACAAAGAGCAGGTCTAATATTATGTTAATTACTATTGATATAACTACGAATGTAACCGGTGTTTTTGAGTTCCCTACACCTCTTAATATGGCAGACATACCAAAAAGTGAGAACATAGGGATGGTCGTGGTGAGTATTACTATGTCAAAATATCTTACTGCATCCGGTAACACCTCCGGGGGTATAGAGAGAAATTGAAAAAGAGGGCGGCTTATTGCGAAGAAAAGAAGAGAGAGCGCAGCAGAGCTTACCAACAAGAAAATCTGCAGAGTATCTGAGGTTATCTTGATTTTTTGAAAGTTTTTTGCCCCAAAATATTGAGAGATAAGAACCGAACCTCCTATGGTGATTCCCCCAACCAGAGCGGAGAGTGTGAATAATATCGGAAAACTGGCACCTACTGCTGCAAGTGCGACAGAGCCGATATATTTCCCTACAACAATACTGTCTACAATGTTATATAGTTGTTGAAACACGTTTCCGATTAGCATCGGAATTGCAAACAACATAATCTGTCTCCCCTCTCTCCCCTGTGTTAGATCATTCATCAAAAACTATTTTGCCTGCAAAAATAGAAATTTAAAAATGAATGAGCTTAAAATCTTTTTACATAGGAGTGGCAGTAGGGCTGAGAGCCCTTCTTTACATAGTAGTCCTGGTGATAACTCTCGGCTTTATAAAACTCTTGAGCCTTAGTAACCCGTGTGGCAACATCGAACCCTTTTTGAGTTAATCTTTTTATTATATCAAGTGCTACTTTTCTTTGTTCATCGTCAATGTAAAAAATCTCCGATCTGTATTGAGTGCCAATATCCGGCCCCTGTCTGTCAACTTGTGTCGGATCGTGTATCTCCATAAAAAATTGTGCAAGTTTTTGGTAGCTTATCTGATTTGCATCATATACAACCTCTACTGCCTCTGCGTGTCCGGATAATCCTGAGCATACCTGTTCATAAGTCGGGTTTTTGAGTTTTCCTCCCGTATAACCGCTAACTGCAGAGATAACACCCCACTGTTGCTCTATTAGATGCTCAACACCCCAGAAACACCCTCCTGCAAATATAGCACGCTCTCTCTTGAGTGGTATAAACTCCAGTGATATAGAGTTAACACAGTGGCGGGTATTCTTTTTAGTAAACTGCTCTCCCAGAAAGACGTGACCGAGATGACCTTCACAATTGGAGCAGATTATCTCCACTCTCTGCCCGTCGGTATCTCTTTTTCTGGTAACAGCCCCTTTGATCTCATCGTCAAAACTTGGCCAACCGCAGCCCGAATCAAACTTATCACTTGATTTGTATAGTGGGGCATTACACTGTTTGCAGTGGTAAGTGCCTGCCTCTTTATTGTTGTTATATTTTCCGGTAAAGGGAGCCTCTGTCCCTTTATCAATAATCACTCTCCTCTCTGCCGGGGTGAGCTCTCTCTTATTTTGTGAGTGCGATGTCATAATTATCAAAAATAGTGTGCCGATTATTAGAATAAATCTCTTTTTCATACTGGATCTTTTTTATTATTAATAACACACTTTTTTGGTTAAAGTTGAATAACACAATAAAGTGTGAATTATATAAACTCTTGCACGAATTTTGTAAATATTGAATATGTATAGAGAGCTAACTTTGATATCATAAAAAATAAGATAAATGAAAAAAATATTTTTGCTTCTAGTTCTATTAACCGTAGGATTAACCAGTCGGGTAGAGTCAGCCTCTGCACAAATAAGTTTAAGGATAAATATTGGTAGTCAACCGCTTTGGGGCCCCTCCGGACACGATTATGTAGAGTATTACTATTTACCGGAAATTGAAGCATACTACTATGTACCAAATCGTCAATATATTTTTATTGAAAACGGCAGATGGGTTACAAGGCGTTATTTGCCTGTGCGCTACAGGGGTTTCGATCTGTACAACGCTCTTAAATTTGTAATAAACGAGTCAAAGCCCTACTACAGGCACGACTACTATAAATCTAAATACTCTTCCAACAAAAACCACAAACGAGAGATAGCTATTAGAGATAGCCGTGATTCAAGATACTATAGTAATAGAAATCACCCTCAATATCAAAATTGGAAAAGGGAAGAGCAAAAGAGGAAAGAGTATAACAGAGACAGAGATGAGAGGAGTAGAGATAATAGAGAAAAAAAGAGTAGAAAAGAGAACGAAAACAACAGGAGCAAAAAAAGCAGAGAGAGCAGAACAAGGTAATTTAATCAAGCACTATTTTTGAAAATTAGTAACACAACAAAAAATAAAGAATTAGGGTCCGGTTAATTTAAAATCATTAAGCGTATGAGATGTTAGGTTCCAGTTTAAGTTTTAGTTAGGTTAAGGAGAAACGGCAGCCCCAGCAATTGGCTGCCGTTTTGTATAATAATTTATAAAAACTACTTCTCCCACTCTCTGAGTTGAAGAATCTCATCTCTCCATATCTCTTCATTAGGCGTTTCCAGAATAAGGGGCATATTGTCGAAGCGGCTGTCTTTCATAAGGATTTTAAATGTTTGCTCACCTAAAAGACCGGCTCCGATTGAATCGTGGCGGTCCACTCTAGAGTTTAATCCCTTTTTTGCATCATTCAGGTGCATCCCCCTCAGATATTTAAACCCGACAACATTTTCAAAATGGTCAAATGCTTTTTTGAAACCCTCATCGTTAGATAGGTCGTAACCTGCTGCAAACGAGTGACAGGTATCTAAACACACTCCAACCCTGCTCTTATCCTCTACATAGTTAATAATTTGGGCAATCTGCTCAAATGTGTGCCCCAGGTTACTACCCTGGCCGGCAGTGTTCTCTATAACTGCAGTAACTCCGGTAGTCTTTTCAAGTGCAATATTTATTGAGTCGGAAATTCTTCTCAGGCAGCTGTCGATATCTATCATATTAAGATGGCTCCCGGGGTGAAAATTTAGACGATTCAAGCCAAGTTGTTCGCACCTTTGCATCTCATCCAGAAAAGCCTCTCTGGATTTGTTAAGTCCATCTTCTTGCGGGTGCCCCAGGTTAATAAGATAGCTGTCGTGGGGAAGAATCTGCATAGGTGAGAAGCCAAATTTTTCACAGTTCTCACGAAATTTTGCAATGCCGGCTTTTGTTAGAGGAGCAGCAACCCACTGCCTCTGGTTCTTGGTAAAAAGGGCAAATGCGTTTGCTCCTATGTTGTGTGCATTGAGTGGTGCATTTTCTACCCCTCCTGATGCGCTTACGTGTGCTCCTATATATTTCATATTTAATGTTTTATTTGTTTTTTTATGGTGTTGTTTTTGATTTAACTTATCTGTGAATAGTCTCTCTGCTCTCTTTTTAAAAGTGAGAGAGAGATTTTGAGTTGTACATTCTTTTGGTTTTCAAGTTGAGGATCTTCCTGCAATATATCTGCAGCAACCCTTCTCGCCTCTTCGAGTATTTGTGAGTCTTTTGCAAGGTTGGATAGCCTGAGATCTACAGGAAGTCCACTCTGCATTGTCCCCTCCATATCTCCGGGCCCACGCATTCTTAAATCGGCCTCAGCAAGCTCAAAACCGTCATTTGTAGAGCACATAAGTTCAATTCTGTGTCTTGACTCTTTTGAGAGTTTGTGTCCTGTCATAAGGATACACCAAGATTCATCCGAACCTCTTCCAACTCTACCTCTAAGTTGATGGAGTTGCGAAAGTCCAAACCTCTCTGCGCTCTCAATCATCATAACTGAGGCATTTGGGACATCCACACCAACCTCAATAACGGATGTAGATACCAGAATGTTCGCATTGCCTGTTACGAAGAGATTCATATCGTGAGCTTTGTCTTCATTTTTCTGCTGTCCGTGTACCACGGCAGTAACATATTCGGGAGCTTTAAACTCTTCAATAATGTGCATATACCCTTGTTGAAGATTCTTGTAATCCATTGTTTCGCTCTCCTTTATAAGTGGATATACAATAAAAATCTGACGACCGCTCTTTATCTTCTCTCTCATAAAGGAGTAGATTCGTTCTCTCTGTGTATCATTTGAGTGGATTGTCTTTACGGGCTTCCTGCCGGGAGGGAGTTCATCTATAACGGATACATCCAGATCTCCGTATAGGGTCATTGCCAGAGTTCTCGGAATAGGGGTGGCAGTCATTACCAATATATGGGGCATCTTCTCTCCCTTGCTCCACAATTTTGCCCGCTGATCTACCCCGAAGCGATGCTGTTCATCGATTACGGCAAACCCCAGGTTGAGAAACTGAACACTCTCTTCAATAAGTGCGTGGGTCCCGAACAAAATATCTATCTCCCCGTTTAACAGCCCTTCTGATATCACTTTTCTCTCTTTTTTCTTTGTGCTGCCGGTGAGCAGAGCTACCTTTACCCCAATGTTGCCAAGAAGTTTTTGAGCACCGCGAAAGTGCTGTCCTGCAAGAACCTCGGTTGGAGCCATAACGCAGGACTGATAACCATTATCCTTTGCCAGCAAAGCTGTTAGTATTGCCACCATTGTCTTTCCGCTCCCCACATCTCCCTGTAGCAACCGGTTCATCTGCCTGCCGCTTACAATGTCTGAACGGATCTCCTTTATAACCCTCTTTTGTGCATTGGTGAGTTCAAATGGAAGCTTTTTATAACAATCGTTAAAGCTATCTCCCACTTTGGGCATAAATATTCCGTTGTTCACCCGTTCCCGATAGCTTTTCTGTTTGAGAAGGGAAAGTTGCAGATAGAAAAGCTCTTCAAACTTGAGCCTGTAGAGAGCAGATGAGAGAGCTCTCAAATCTTTTGGAAAGTGGATATTGTTTACTGCTTCGTGAAACGAAAACATTTTCTTTTGTTGAACCAAATATAGTGGCATAGTCTCGTTTAGAGAGCCTTCACACTGTTTGAGTAAAGTTGCTATTACCCTGCCAATCTGCTTATTGCCAAACCCGGAGTTGCGCAGTCTCTCGGTAGAGGGGTAGACTCCAATCATATTCCCCACATAGATGGGATTCTCTTCGGTCGCAGCCTCTATCTCCGGATGAACCATATTCAGAACCTGATTAAAAACTGTTGGTTTTCCGAATATAATATACTCATTATGTGGCTTAAGCCACTCTTTAATCCATTTAACCCCCTGAAAAAATATCAGCTCTAAGGAGCCGGTGGCGTCAGTAAAAGTTGCCGTTAATCTTCTGGATCTCCCTTTATCTCCCAGTTGAGTTATTTTAGTAATCTTTCCCCTAAGCTGAATGTAGCTCATACCAGGCTCCACCTCGGAGACAGAATAGATTTTTGTCCTGTCTATGTACCTGAATGGAAAGAAAAGTAACAAATCCCGGAAGGTTTTGATATTGAGCTCGCTGGTTAAAAGCTCTGCCCTTTTGGGTCCAACTCCGGGGAGGTATTTTATATCGCTGTCCAGTATTGATGGCATAATACAAATATACGAATCTTATCTAAAATTTGTATCTTGCATAAATTTACGGAGATTAACTGTTTATGAAAAATAAGATAGTAGTTGGAATAACTCAGGGCGACAGTAATGGCATAGGCTATGAGGTTATAATTAAAGCTTTAACAGACGCAAGAATTTTTGATATCTGTACCCCGGTAGTATATGGATCCTCAAAAATGTTCGGGTTTTACAAAAAGTGTGTGTCTGAGGCAGAGAGCCTCACAACAAATGTTATATCTAAGCCGGGTGAAGCACACACAAAGAGGATAAACCTTATTAACTGCATTCCTGAGAGCTACAATTTAGAGCCAGGAAGAGAGAGTGAAGATGGGGCTAAAGCTGCCCTTACTGCTCTTGAGGCTGCCGTTAAAGACCTTAAAAATAATTTAATAGATGTATTGGTTACGGCTCCCTTCAATAAATCCGGTGTTTCAAAAGAGGGATTCTCTTTCCCGGGTCACACCGAATATCTTACAAAGATGTTCAATGCAGATGAGTCGCTTATGTTTATGGTTTCACATTCGCTTAAAGTTGGGTTGGTAACCAACCATCTCTCAATAGCAAAAGTCTCGGGGGCAATTAATAGTGCACTCATTATCAAGAAGATAAAATTAATGTCAGATTCTCTAAAACGGGATTTTGCAGTAGACAGACCTAAGATTGCAGTTCTCTCTCTCAATCCTCACAGCGGAGACCACGGTCTTATGGGAAAAGAGGAGGAGGAGATTATTAAACCTGCAATACAGGAGCTTTTTGAGAAGGGTGAGCTCGTTTTTGGCCCTTTCCCGTCTGACGGCTTCTTTGCATCTGACTATACAGGCAGGTTTGACGCTGTTCTTGCGATGTATCACGACCAGGGTATGATCCCCTTTAAATCTCTCTCTCACGATGTCGGAGTAAACTTTACCGCAGGACTCAATGTAGTGAGATGCTCTCCGGATCACGGAACTGCATACGATTTGGCAGGCAAAGGAAAAGCGAATCACCTCTCTATGCTTGCTTCTATCTACACTGCGTGTGATATCTACAGAAATAGAGAGAATTACGATCTGTTAAGGGCAAACCCGTTAAGGGTGGAGATGCCTGTCGGCAACAGAGAGAATGATTAATATCTATACAGATGGTGCTGCACGAGGAAACCCCGGTCCAGGAGGATGGGGGGCACTTCTGCGTTCCGGGTCTCACTACAAAGAGCTCTCGGGAGGGTTTTTATGCACAACCAATAATAGAATGGAGTTACTGGCAGTAATAGTTGCTCTTGAAGCGGTTAAGAAAAAAAATGCTGAGATTACAGTATATTCAGACTCCAGATATGTTTGTGATGCAGTTAATAAGGAGTGGCTCTCAGGTTGGGAGAAAAAGGGTTTTGCCAAGAAAAAAAACCCGGATTTATGGATCCGATTTCTGGAAGTTTACCGCAAACACAATGTAAAATTTGTCTGGATAAAGGGCCATAACGGCCATCCGGAAAACGAAAGATGCGATCAGCTTGCCGTAGAGGCATCCTTGGCAGATAATTTGCCGGAAGATTTGGGATATATTAAACAGTGCGGGGAGTGTAGTCCTGATTCCTCAGCCACGGCAGGAACCCTGCCTCTGTAATTGCCCGCTCTATCATTTTTGCGCTGGCTCTGTTGGAAGCTCCTGCAGCAGAGACAACATTCTCTTCAATCATTATCGATCCCATATCATCTGCACCACAATGCAGCGCCAGTTTTGCGCTCTCAATCCCAATTGTGAGCCAGGAGGCTTGGATATGGGGTATGTTGTTGAGTAAAATCCGGCTTATTGCCACCATCTTTAAATGGTCTACAGCTGTAGGTTTTAAAACAATATCACTCATTTGGAGTTTTGTCCCTTTGATCTGCATAGGCCAGCAGATAAATGCCCGAAAACCGGGTGACTCTGCAGGTTTTCTTGACTGGATATCTCTTAAAAAAATCAGATGCTCCATCCTCTCGGATAGAGTTTCAATATGGCCGTATACCATTGTAGATGTAGTGCTTATATTCATTTTATGAGCACACTCCATAACATCTGCCCAGGCTTTTACTCCCGGTTTACCCGGTGAAAGAGTCTTTCGGACTCTATCACTTAGAATTTCGGCTCCTGCCCCGGGAAGTGAATCCAAACCTGCAGCCCGAAGCCTTGTTAGGGTTTGCTCAATTGTGAGTTTACTAAGCTTCGCAATATGCCAAACCTCAGGCGGCCCCAGAGCGTTGAGTTTTATGAATGGGTAGATCTCTTTTATCTTTGTGAAGAGCTCTTCATAGAATGTAATATCGTAATGTGGATGAAGGCCCCCTTGTAAAAGGAGTTGATCTCCGCCATAACTTATCAGTTCATCTATCTTTTGCCTGTACTCCTCGATAGTGGTGGTATATGAGAGCCCTCTTTGGGAGAGTGTGCAGTGGAAATTACAGAATTTGCATCCCGAAATGCATACATTTGTGTAGTTTACATTTCTATCTATTTGCCAACTCACTCTCCTTTCGGGGTTTTTTCTAAATCGTATAGTGTTTGCAACAGATAGTAAATCCGGGACCGGGCTGTTGTCATAAAGAAAAATTGCCTCCTCTAAAGATATCTCATCACCTTGCAGAGCTCTCGTAAAAACATCCTCAATCTTCATATGATTTCTGTTTATGTGTGTAGAAGCAAAAGTATAAGTTTTATTTAGATAATGTTACAAATTGGGTATATTTGTGAGATAAATCATACCCAAAAGACCTATTTAGATGGATAATTTCTTTGATAGTGATAATCTGCGCTATGCTATGATTGGCAGCGGAAGCTGGGCAACTGCTTTAGCAAAGCTCATCCTTAATAATCAGGAGAGTATCTCCTGGTATGTTCGTGACGACGAGATGATTGATCAAATCAACAGAACTCAACACAACCCCTACTATTTATCTGCGGTTAAGTTTGATCCCAAAAGAGTGCGGATGAGTTCAGATATAAATGAGATAATATCCGAATCGGATGTTTTGGTCTTTTGTGTGCCGAGTGCCTACTTCCTGAAAGAGGCCGAAAGAATCAACATCTCTTTGGATGATAAGTTTATAATCAGCGCGATTAAGGGGATAATTCCCGGGGATAACATTACAATTGCAGAGTATTTTAATCATAATTTCGAAATTCCTTTCAGTAGAATCGGAGTTGTGAGCGGCCCCTGTCACGCAGAGGAGGTTGCTATGGAGAAGCTCTCATATTTGACTCTCTCAAGTAAGCATATTGAGGTGGCAAGATCTATGTGTGATATCTTCTCCTGCGAATATATCAGAACTGTTCCCGGAACAGATATCTATGGTGTTGAGTATGCTGCCGTATTGAAAAACATCTATGCAGTTGCTGCCGGAGTGTGTCACGCCCTCTCTTACGGGGATAACTTTATGGCAGTGCTTATTACCAGCTCTTTTCACGAGATGAGAGACTTTCTTCACGCCTCGCATCCGGACTCTAAACGCAAAACATCCACATCTGCATATCTGGGAGATCTTCTTGTTACCTGCTACTCTCAGTTTAGCCGCAACAGAACCTTTGGAAGTATGATTGGTAAGGGTTACTCGGTACAATCTGCACAGGTGGAGATGAATATGGTTGCAGAGGGCTATTACGGGACTAAATGCATATATGAGATAAATAAGAAGTATGGGGTTCATATGCCTATTGCAGAGGCTATGTACAGAATTTTGTATGAAGAGAAATACCCTGCCTATATAATTAAACAACTATCGGAAAATTTGCAGTAAAGGTTATGAAAGAGATAGTAAACAGAGTAAATGTAGATATTAAGGGTGTTGCACCATTTATTGATGAGAACGAACTTAACAGTTACAACAAAGCGGCTCAGGATGCTTATAAAACTTTAGTGGAGGGGAGCGGAAGAGGAAACGATTTTTTGGGTTGGGTAGATCTTCCGTCAAAAATTTCACCTACTCACATTGAACTCATTAATGATATAGCTCTGGAGTGGAGAGGGTTGGATATTGTAGTAGTTATTGGTATCGGAGGCTCATATCTGGGTTCAAAAGCCGCACTTGAGGCTCTTTCGCACCATTTTAGTCTGCATTTGGGTAAAATGGAGTGGCCAAAGATTGTCTTTGCGGGGCAAAATCTAAGTGAGGAGTATATGTCGGAGCTTATGGACCTCCTAACAGAGAGTGACTTTGCTACAATTGTTATCTCAAAATCCGGAACTACAACAGAGCCTGCTGTGGCTTTCCGTATCATCAAGAATCTTATGGAGAGGAAGTACTCTAAAGCGGGGGCTGCCGGTAGGATTGTGGCAGTTACAGATAGCTCAAAAGGTGCTCTTAAAAAACTTGCAGATGAACAGGGTTACAGAACATTCATAATTCCGGATGATATTGGAGGCAGATACTCGGTTTTAACACCGGTAGGGCTCCTTCCCATTGCGGCAGCCGGCTTTGATATTGAGAAGATGGTTTTGGGAGCTGCAGATATGCAGCGGATATGTATCTCTCCCTCGGAGGATAATCCTGCACTCAAATATGCTGCCGTGAGAAATCTACTCTACTCAAAAGGGAAGAAGATAGAGATACTTGTAAACTTCAATCCTAAACTTCAATATTTTTCGGAGTGGTGGAAACAACTTTTTGGAGAGAGTGAAGGCAAAGAGGGTAGGGGTATCTTTCCTGCGTCGGTAAACTTCACATCTGATCTGCACTCTATGGGGCAGTATGTACAGGATGGGGAGAGAACTCTTTTTGAAACAGTTATTACTGTGGGCAGTTCTAACAGATCCTTATCAATTGTAAATGATCCAGATAACCTGGATGGTCTCAATTTTCTCTCCGGTAAGTCAATTGACGAGTGCAACAAGATGGCAGAGTTGGGTACTATGTTGGCTCATATTGACGGAGGTGTCCCAAATATAAGAATTGAGATACCTGCAATTAATGAGTACTATATTGGTGCGCTTTTCTACTTTTTTGAGTTTGCCTGCGGTGTAAGCGCCTATATACTGGGGATAAACCCTTTTGACCAACCCGGTGTTGAGGACTACAAAAAAAATATGTTTGCCCTTTTGGGAAAACCCGGCTTTGAGGAGCTCTCCAAAAGTTTAAGAGATAGGCTTTAGAGAGCCTCTAAATAGATTAACTATGAAATTTCTAAGGGAGGTTGCCCGTTGTTTCTATGAGAGAGATGGGGAAAAAATTGGCGAACTATGTTTTGTCTTCCCAAACAGACGGTCCGGACTTTTCTTTCAGAAGTACCTTGGCGAGATGGTTGAAAAACCTCTCTTTTCACCTGCGATTTTTACCATCAAAGATCTAATACTCTCACTCTCCAGGTTGAGGGAGGCAGATACAACCGAATCTCTCTTTCTGCTCTACTCCCTTTATCTCGATATATCGGGTTCTCAGGAGAGTTTTGATGAGTTTGTCTATTGGGGTGAGATAATCCTCAATGACTTTAACGATACCGATAAATTTCTTGCAGACCCAAAAAAACTATTTGCGAACATTAAAGATCTTAAGGAGATTGAGAGTGACTACTCCTTTCTCTCCGAAGATCAATTGTCGGCTGTTAAGAGTTTCTGGGAGGGGTTCCTTCCCGAAGGAGATAGCGATAGTAAACAAAAATTCAAAATGGTATGGGAGGTTCTGTACCCTCTCTACCTTAGATTCCGGGAGGAGTTGCAGTCGCGCTCCTGTGGCTACCAGGGGATGATCTACAGAGAGGTAGCGGAGAATCCAACGCTTCTGGATTCTCTTTCGGAGTATCGTCAGATTGTATTTGTCGGGATGAACGCTCTTAACGAGTGCGAAAAGAGTATTCTCAGGAGTCTGAAAAACAGGGGTGTTGCAGATTTTTACTGGGATTACTTTTCCCCAATGGTGCAAGATTCGCAAAACAGAGCTTCTCAGTTTATAAATTACAATCTCTCGAACTTCCCCTCTTCAATTGAGATAGATGCATATAACCATCAAACTCCACAGATAGAAATCATAGGAGTTGCATCCTCTGTTATTCAGACAAAGATTGTGTCACAGATACTCGACAGATGCAGCCCGGGGATGGAGAGTGCAGTTATTCTGCCAGATGAGAGGTTGCTGATGCCGCTCCTTCACTCAATTCCGGAGAACTTCCCCGATGTTAATGTAACAATGGGTTATCCACTTCGGGGTACTCCTCTGCTCTCTCTTATAGAGTTAGTTGTATCTCTTAAAGAGGAGAGCAGAGGTTACTATCATAAAAGAGCTCTTCCAATTTTAAGACATAGTTATGTTAAACTCATATCTCCCATAAAGGCAAAGGCCATCTACAAAAGAGTTGTTCAGGAGAACCTTATCTATGCAGGAAGTGAACTCTTTGAGGGTGATGAGCTTTTGGAGAGAATATTCTCCCACAGTGAAGATATGGACTCATCTGCTTTGTGCGATAAAATTGTGGATGTTCTATCTATTGTAAGTACTCACAAGGAGATAGACAAAATAGAGAGGGAGTTTATCTACCATCTTCACGCTACTGTAACAAGGATAAAAGGTATTCTTATTCCGATGTCCTCTCAGACTTTTGGCCGGCTGCTGATGCAGCTCATTGGCGGGGTCACCATACCTTTCAGGGGGGAGCCGCTCAGTGGACTGCAGGTTATGGGCGTGCTGGAGACCCGTTCTCTGGATTTTGAAAACATTATATACTGTTCGCTAAACGAGGGTATCTTTCCACCATCATCTTCGTCAAATTCGTTTATACCATATAACCTAAGAAGAGGATTCTCACTTCCCGTAAAGGAGTATGACGATGCGATCTCTTCATACCTCTTTTACCGCTCCATCTACCGCGCAAAGAGGGCCTATCTTATTTATGATACCCGCACAGAGGGTCTTAATATCGGCGAGGCCAGCAGGTTTATTCTTCAACTAAAGTATCACTATAAATTGCCTATAAAGGAGAGTACTGTCTCATTTAGAGTTACCTCTACAAAAAGAGAGGAGATTGTAATTGAGAAGAGTCCAAAGGTAATGGAGATGATGATGGAGAGGTTTGTAAATGACGACAGGAGTGCTCTCTCTGCAAGCGCACTGAATAAATATATTGAGTGTCCTCTTAGTTTCTACTTCTCAAATGTAGAGGGGGTGGAGGAGGAGATCGAAATTTCGGAGGAGGTTGAGGCAAATGAGTTTGGCTCTATCTTTCACGACACTATGCAAAAGTTGTACTCCCCACACCTTAAGCAACAGGTTAGCGATACAACCATTGAGAATATGGCAAGAAACATTGCTCTCATAGAAAAATATGTAGATGAGGGTTTCTTGAAACACAAAAATATAAAGCAGGTTAAAGGTTATAATCTTCTCATTAAAAGAATAATTGTAAAGTATGTGCAACAGACTCTTCTCTATGACTCCAAGAGTGCACCTTTTTTATATTTGGCATCGGAGAGACGGGTGCGCTCAGTTTTACCGGTTAAGTGGGGGTATAATGTTAATCTTAAAGGGTTTATTGACAGATTAGATAAAACGGATTTACTACGGATTGTTGACTATAAAACCGGACAGGGAGAGCTCAAATTGAAAAGTATTGATACCCTGTTCGAAGGTAACGGAGATAGTTCAGATAAAGTGGCATTTCAAATGATGCTATACGCCCTGATGCTTAAAGGAGATAAGGAGTTTGTTTTTGACGGGGAGGTTAAAATTGCTCCATACTTTATACGCTCCCTTGTGAAAAAGGGGAGTAGTGAGATGAGTGTTAACGGAGAGCAGATAGAATCCTTTAAGGAGAGAGTTGTAACTCTCATTGAGGAGATTTTCGACCCCTCTGTTCCCTTCGCAGGGAGTGAAAATGAGAAGGTGTGCAAATGGTGCCCCTACTCTTCAATATGTTTTAACGGGAGTAGATAATTATGGGAGAGCTTAAGATAATAAAGGCATCTGCAGGATCCGGGAAGACACACGCACTCACTAGTGAGTATCTGAGGCTGCTCTATACAAAGGAGCGCGCTTACAAAAACATACTTGCCGTAACCTTTACCAATAAGGCAACCGAAGAGATGAAGCGAAGGGTGGTTGAGACCCTGTTCAGAGAGTCTGCAACCGACCTTAGGGCAAGAGAGCGACTTGTAGAGATTCTTCACGACTACTCATCATTTGCAATCAGTACCATAGACAGATTTTTTCAACAGACTATGCGTGCCTTTGCCAGGGAGATTGGCAAAAACAGTGCGTATAGCGTGGAGTTGGACTATAAGATGGTCATCAATGAGGCTATAGATAATATGGTTATGAGTCTTGATAAGCCGGAGAGTGAAGAGTTGCTGGAGTGGCTGACAATATTGAGTATAGACTCTATTGACAGAGGGGACGGATGGAATTTTAAAAAGGAGATAAAACGGCTTTCAAACGAAATCTTTAACGAGTCCTACCGACTTAAAAAAGATCTCCTTAAAGAGGTGGGTGCAAATAAGGGCTCCCTCACTCTTTATAAGGATATGCTAAAAAGAGTTATCAAAGAGTTTAAGGATGAGCTGGAGAGAATCGGCAAGGCCGCTTTGGAGATTGTTGAGCTACACTCTTTAGAACTAGAGGATTTTATAGGCGGAAGCAGAACACCTCTAAAGAATTTTTTAAAGGCAGCCAAAAGGGAGGTAAGCATTTTGCCGGACTCATTCCTGAATTTGGTTGATACCCCTCAAAACTGGGCCTCTGGAGAGGTGATTAAAAAAGACCCCGCTCTTTATAATGTGATTGAGAATGCATACAACGAAGGGCTTAACGCACTTGCAGGGGAGCTTATTGCACACTACGATGGTTATGTGCTCTACAATAGCGCGGAGATAATTCTGGAGAACATCTACACCCTGGGTATCCTTATAGACATCGAGAGCTATATACAGGAGTATACAAAGGAGAACAATGTGGTTCTTATTCCGGAGACTACCGAGCTGCTCAACAGGATAATTGACGGAAGTGACTCGCCATTTATCTACGAGAAGATAGGATCACGCATAGATCACTTTATGCTGGATGAGTTTCAGGACACCTCAATAATGCAGTGGCAAAACTTTAAGCCTTTGATATTAAATAGTCTGGCCTGCGGATATGACAATCTTATTGTGGGCGATGTAAAACAGAGTATCTACAGATGGAGGGGCTCAGACTGGAATCTGCTAAATAGCGACCTGTACAAAGATTTAGATCCCTCACAGTTTAGTGATACAACTCTACTGGAGAACTGGCGCTCCTGCAAAAATATAATCGATTTTAACAACACATTTTTCCCTTATCTGGCTGAGGTTTGCCGTGAGCTTCTGGATGAAGGGGACCCAAATGAAACTACCCTTTCGCCACAGAGGGTATACTCTCAGGTTAAGCAGACAATATCTGCAAAGAGCAGAGATTCACAGGGACACATACTGCTGAAATTTGTTAAGGAGGAGAGAGATGGTCCCGGTTTTAGGGAGCAATCGCTGGATAAAGTTGCAGTGATTTTGGAGAGATATATTGAACTTGGCTATCGGCTAAAGGATATAACATTTTTGGTAAGAAAAAAAGATGAGGCGAGAGAGGTTGTGGAGTTCCTGATAGAGAGAGGTTATCCGGTAATATCAGATGAGGCTCTCTATATCTCATCATCTGCAAGCGTTAGAAGAATCATAACAATACTCAAGTATATAAACTCTCCGGATGATGCTGTAAATAATGTTATTGCAAAACACTACGGAGTAGATATAAGCTGTGCAGACCAAATTGCACACCTGCCTCTCTACGAGTTGTGTGAAGAGCTCATTGGTATAATAAACAGCGAGGGGTTACTCTGCGGAGAGGATTCCGATTCACTATCGGAGTCTCTGTTTATGCACTCTTTTCTGGATATGGTACTGGATTACTCAAAGAGCTCAAAGGCAGATATCTCATCCTTTATTCAGTGGTGGGAGGAGAGTGGAGTCCAAAAAAGTATTCCTGCTCCCGATGGACAAAATGCTCTGAGGGTGATGACAATTCACAAATCGAAGGGGTTGGGAATTCCTGTGGTGATTATCCCTTTTTTCAACATCAAACTGGATTATGAGGGTAACCTGACTCCAATCTTATGGTGCGAAACCGAAATTGAACCATTCAACGCAATTCCGCTATTGCCCGTAAAATATAAAAAGGGTGTTGCAGATACCATCTTCTCTAAAGATTATCTCTCTGAGAGGAGAAGAGTCTATATTGACAATTTGAACCTTGCCTATGTAGCATTCACTCGGGCAGAGAGGGAGTTGGCAATAATCTCTAAGGTTCCTCCCGAGAAGGGTGAGAACTCTGTATCTGCAATTTTGTACAAACAGTTCTGTGGTGAACTTGACGAAAACCTTGAGCTCAATATTGGTGAGTGGAGTGAGGCGGTAAATATAGTTGAGAACTTAGGCAACGATTATCCTGTTCCACCTATGCTTACACTTCCAATTGGCGACAGACTAAAGTTATCTCTGAGAGGAGAGGAGTTTTTCAGCGAAAAAAGCAGCAGAGTTCACGGAATGGTGATGCACGAGATAATGGAGAGCGTAGTTGAGGAAGCAGATCTGGAGATGTCAGTGAATAGTGCTGTCTCCAGGGGAGTTCTTGCTGCAGATCAGAGGGGGTACACTATCGATATTCTTACCAAAATGATGGAACAGGTTAGAGATAGACACTGGTTTGACGGCACATTCAAGGTCTATAACGAGTTGGAGATTCTTGAACCGGGTGGCAATATTAGCCGGCCGGACAGAGTACTTCTTGGGGCTGAGGCATTTGTGATTGACTTTAAATTCGGGAAAAAGAGAGAGAGTTCACATATAAAACAGGTTCAAAAATATATGGACCTTATACGCAGAATGGGCAAAGTCTATGTTAAGGGGTATATTTGGTACCCACAGGATGGAGAGATTATTGAGTTGATTTGAAGTAGAGCTCAAGATCTTCCGGGCTGACATCCTTTAAAAGTACAACTTTATCTTTGTTAAGCAGATATAGCGAGGGAGATGGCCGGGTGTCATATAACTTATTGACAGATATAGCCATCTCTTTGTCGTGAGCGACTGTCCATCCGGAGTTGAACTTTCCAGCTGTATTAAACCATTTTTTAATATCCTCCCCTGTGTAGACTCCTATTTTGTACAATCTTTGACCCATCTTACCTATAACCACGCTGTTGTTAATAAAATCCAAAGCTTTAGAGCAGGCCTGGCAATCCGGGTCATAGAACATTATAAGAGTATAATCTCCTTTTGTCTTACTCAGAGACAACTCCTTACCTGTTGTAGTAATGTATTCAAACTCTTGTGCTTTTATACCCGGTCTGTTTTTACGGGCAAGGGTTAGTTGAGATGAGTACCTCTCTTTTGAGATCTCATCAATTTTTGTGCTCTCAACAAGAGTCTCCAGAACCCAAATATAGGCAGTTTCGTTTCGGATGATTGAGTTAGGGTCATAGAGTGATGCCTCAACAATGGAGAGTATATAGCCTCTTACTCCCTCGTTTCCGTCCAGAGCACTTTCGATAAATTTTTTGAGAGACTCCCTGGCAATATTTTCGCTGCAGCGGTATAGGTGTTGTATGTAGATGCTGTAATGAGCATTAAGTCTGTCAGTAATTAGAATAATTGATGAGTCCGTAAAATCTGTGCCATCCCAGAAATGTTTTGCAAGATATTCGGCTCTGGCTGCAGGCTCTGTAATGATTGCCGGAATTTCTGTCATTTTAAAAACTACCGGTGAGAGCTCTTTTCCCTCTTTAGAGTTTTTGCAGGAGAGAGAAAATAACAGAGTCAATAGAAGAGCAGAGATTATATATATCTTGTTTACCATATCTATAAGTTAGTTTGAGACAAATTTACAAAACTTGTCGGATAGTTATTTGTTATCTGTTATTATTATTTTGAGTTAATTGCTATATTTATAAACAATATTTTTAAAAATGGAACAGAGTCAAAACCGGAAATCGGACATTGGTCTTATAGGACTTGCAGTTATGGGTGAGAATCTTGTTCTCAATATGGAGAGCAAGGGTTACAGAGTATCGGTTTACAACAGAACATCAAGCGTTACTCACAACTTCCTAAATTCAAGAGCTGCGGGAAAGAGTATCGCAGGGTTTGATACTTTACCCGAGTTTATCTCCTCGCTTGCGACTCCAAGAAGAGTGATGCTGATGGTGAGAGCAGGCAGAGCGGTAGATGATATTATTGAGCAGTTAATTCCTCTTTTGGAAAGTGGAGATATAATTATTGACGGTGGAAATTCAAACCACTCAGATACCTCCCGAAGAGTAAAATATGTGGAGTCAAAATCGCTGCTCTATGTTGGAACAGGAGTATCCGGTGGAGAGGAGGGTGCACTCAAGGGGCCGTCAATTATGCCCGGAGGCTCTCCTGCTGCCTGGCCACATATAAGTGAAATATTCCGCAATATTGCCGCCAAAGCTGAGGATGGCTCACCTTGCTGTGAGTGGACAGGGGAGGGTGGAGCCGGCCATTTTGTAAAGATGGTTCATAACGGGATAGAGTACGGAGATATGCAGCTCATTGCAGAGGCATATTCGGTGATGAAGGATATGAGTGGTTACGATAACCCGAAAATGGCACATCTCTTTGAGGAGTGGAATGGAGGTAAACTTAAAAGTTACCTTATAGAGATAACCTACAAAATTCTAAAACATAAACAGCGTGACGGTGAATACCTGATAGATAAAATCCTGGATGCCGCCGGACAGAAGGGTACGGGAAAGCTCTCCGTCTTTAACGCTATGGAGCTGGGGCTTCCTTTGAACCTTATCTCGACTGCTGTTTTTGAGAGGTCACTTTCTTCATTAAAGGATCTAAGGGTAGAGGCTTCAAATATCTACGGCAGAGTGGCCGGTGGGTTTGAGAAGGCAACAGAACAGGAGATTCACGACTCTCTATATGCTTCAAAACTTGTCTCCTATGCTCAGGGATTTGATCTTCTATCCAAGGCATCCCAGGAGTTTGGCTGGAATCTGAACCTGGCTGCAATCGCAAAAATTTGGAGAAACGGCTGTATTATCAGATCTGTATTTTTAAACAGAATAGCAGATGCCTACACCAAGAACCCGAATCTGAAGAATCTGTTACTGGATGACTACTTTAGAGCAGAGTTAACCGAAACAATCGTTAACTGGCGCTCTTTAACGGCAAAAGCTGCAATGGCAGGAGTCTCACTTCCTGCTTTTTCATCTGCACTCAACTACTTTTACTCTCTCACATCTGCCAAATCACCTGCAAATATGATTCAGGCTCAGAGAGATTTTTTTGGAGCTCACACATTTGAGCGGGTAGACAGAGAGAGAGGCGAGTTTTTTCACGAGAACTGGACAGGTGAGGGCGGAGATACAAGTTCGGGGGTCTATAATGTTTAAATTGAGGAGAGAATAATGGATAGTCAGATAGTGATTATATTCGGGGGATCCGGAGACCTAACAAAAAGGAAGCTTGTACCTGCACTCTATAAATTGTACGAGAGAGGGGTTCTTAAAGAGGGCTTTGCCATTCTCGGTGTAGGGAGGAGCAACTTTTCGGATTTGCAATTCAGAGAGGCGTTAATCTCCGGGGGAGATTATGGTGATAAGAGATTTTTTGATAATCTCTTTTATCTTTCAATGGATTCAGCCAACCCAAATGAGTACAGTCAATTAAAGGATAGGTTGAACGAATTTAAGAGCGGGAACTACCTCTTTTATCTGGCAACGCCACCATCAATGTACGAGATAATTCCTCAAAACTTAAAGATTGCAGGTCTCAATCGTGAAAAAGCAAATGTTGATGGAGTTAAGAGTGGAAGCAGAAGAGTAATAGTAGAGAAACCATTTGGTTACGATCTTGAGAGTGCGGTTAGGATGAACTCTGTTTTAAAGAGTGTATTTTACGAGGAGCAGATATTTCGGATAGACCACTATTTGGGTAAAGAGACTGTGCAGAATATTCTTGCCCTAAGGTTTGCAAACAGCATATTTGAGCCTATCTGGAACAGACACTATATAGACAGAGTTGAGATTACTGCAGTAGAGAATATGGGAATAGAGAACAGAGGAGGATATTACGACGGAGTAGGAGCGCTTAGGGATATGGTTCAAAACCATCTTATCCAGCTTCTTGCCCTTGTGGCAATGGAGCCGCCTGTTCTATATGCAAAGCAGGAGTTTCGGGATGAGGTAGCTAAGGTTTATAAGTCTCTTAAGCCGCTCTCCAATGATGATATTCCGAACAGAATAGTTAGAGGGCAGTATATTGCCGGCGAGAAGCGGGGAGAGATGGCAAAGGGTTATCGCAATGAGAGAGGTGTAGATGAGGCATCTCATACAGAGACATTTTTGGCAATGAGAGTTAATATATCTAATTGGAGATGGGATGGCGTCCCATTTTACATTAGAACCGGTAAACAGATGCCTACAAAAGTTACAGAGATCATTATACACTTTAAACAGACTCCTCACAGACTGTTCAGCTGCAGAGATGATTGCCCTGAACAGAACCAGCTGATAATTAGAATTCAGCCAAACGAGGGAATGGTGCTCAAGTTTGATGTTAAGGTTCCCGGAAGCGGCTTTAATGTACAACAGGTGCCAATGGACTTCAGCTATGATAAACTGGCCCAGCTCACAGACGGAGACGCATACTCAAAGTTGCTGGAGGAGTGTCTTAACGGAGATAATACGCTCTTTACCAGAAGTGATGCAGTTGAAGCCAGCTGGAGGTACTTTGATCCCATACTTAAGTTTTGGAAAGAGAATCCCAACACTCCGCTTTATGGTTACCCTGCAGGAAGCTGGGGCCCACTGGAGAGTGAAAAGATAATTGAGGTTGAGGGTAAATGGACAAATCCTTGTAAAAACCTTACAAATACTAATTTATATTGTGAGTTGTAATATGGACAAAAGCAGAGAGCTCACAATACTTATGGCATCTATGATAGAGGAGAAGCTACTGCATAGCGGCAAAGCATCTAAGCAGGATACTCTCTTTTCGCTTGCAATTTCCGGCGGCGGGTCGCCGGCCAGACTTTTTGAACTTTGGGCAACAGAGTGGTCCGAAAAGATCCCCTGGGAGAGAGTTGCATTTTTCTGGGTAGATGAGAGAGCTGTGCCTCCGGATGATGCTCAGAGCAACTATGGTATGGCTAAGCGGCTTCTTTTTGACAGGTTACCCATATCCTCAAACAATCTGTTTCGTATTGCCGGAGAGAGAGACCCCGTAGATGAGGCATTAAGGTACTCAGCTCTGGTAGAGAGTATTCTGCCAGTTAAAAATGGAATTCCTCAGTTTGACCTTATTATTCTTGGAGTGGGAGAAGATGGTCACACAGCCTCAATTTTTCCCGGTCAGGAGCATCTTTACCATACACAATGTTCGTATTCAACCAGTGTTAACCCGCACAACGGACAGAGTCGTATCACAATGACAGGCAGCACCATACTAAATTCTAAAAAGAGCATCTTTTATCTTACGGGAGAGTCCAAAAGAGAGATTGTAAAGTTAATAAGATCCAACATAGGTAACAGAGAGTATCCGGCCGGATATTTTCTGAAGTTTCTTAAAGAGGAGTCTATATTCTGGGATGAGAGTTGATTCTATTTATTTATATCTTTATACCGTTATATCCTAAAAAAACACATATGAGAAAACTATCAACACTACTGTTGGCATTTGCCGCTCTAAGCCTGTTGTATCCACTCACAACTGCGGCTCAGGAAAATCTTAACTATCAGAAACCCCCTAAAGAGATTCTGGATCTTGTAGATTATGAAAGAGCTCCATCTGTGAGAATGGACTCTAAAAAAGAGTATATGATTCTCACATACAGAGATACATACAATTCTCTTGAGGCTCTCAACCAACAGGAGATGAGGCTTGCCGGCCTTAGAATTAATCCTGTAACCAACACTTCGACAGAAGTACAATATAGTAACAACATAAAGGTGAGAAGGCTTTCGCAAAGCGAGGAGATTCAGGTGAGCGGACTGCCGGTAAACCCACAGATAGCAAATATGCAACCTTCGCCTGACGAGATGTATGTGGCTTTTACAATCACAACCCCCAAAGGGGTAGAGCTTTGGGTGCTGGATGTTTTTGCAGCAACTGCAAAGAGAATATCAGGACCGATTATTAACTGTAATATAGACAACCCTATAAGTTGGCTCAAGGATAGCAAATCAATTCTTGCAAGGGTACTTCCATCTGACAGAGGTGAGATTTTGAATGAGAAGATGAATCTACCTGCAGGACCAATAATCTCTGTAAGTGAAGGAAGAGAGTCTCAAAACAGAACATATCAGGACTTGCTCAAAAACAGACAAGATGAACTTAATTTTGAGACTTTAGTAAGGTCCCAACTCTTTATCTTTAATATTGATTCAGGTGATGGTAAGGTTTTTATGAATGCTGCCCTGTATGCAGGAGAAAGTGTATCTCCGGACGGAAACTATGTAATGATCACAACCATCGAGAGGCCTTACTCATACATTGTTCCGATGAACAGATTCCCTCAAAAAACTATTGTCTATACAATTGATGGTAAATTTGTTAAACAGGTTAATGATGTTCCCCTTACGGAGATTACCCTTAAAGGTAACTCAGCAACAAGAACAGGTAAGCGATCTATGAACTGGCGGGCAGACAAACCATCTACCTTAGTCTTTGTTGAGGCTCTGGACGGGGGAGATCCCTCAAAAGCTGCCGAGTTCAGAGACGAGCTTTTCCAGTGGGAGGCCCCTTTTGACACCGCACCTAAATCTATGGTAAAGGTTCCTCAGAGGTTTACCAGAATTTTTTGGGGAGATGACAGATATGCGATATTTGCAGATAGCTGGGGTGATACCAGAAATACAAAGTCCTACCTCTTTAATCCACAAGATCCATCGGTTAAACCTATTGTGATTTCGGACAGAAACAACCAGGATATATACTCAGACCCGGGAAACATATTCAATAAAAGGGGTGTTTACGGTACAAATGTTATGTCGATAGAGGGAGACAACATCTACCTTATAGGAGACGGATTCACAAAAGATGGTCAGTTCCCGTTTATAGATGAGCTGAACCTTAAGACACTTTTAAAGAGAAGAGTCTATCAATCAAAATATACCGATAAGAAAGAGGATATTATCTCTATTGAGAATCTTAAGAAAGGGTTAGTAATGGTGATGATTCAGTCAAAAAATGAGTTCCCTAACTACTATATGAGAGATATCAAAAGAAAGGGAGATAATCTTACACAGATCACATTCTTTAAAAACCCGTTCGAGAGCATTGCAAATGTTCACAAAGAGGTCATTAAATATATGAGAAATGATGGAGTTGAGCTCTCCGGCACTCTGTATCTGCCTGTAGGTTACGATAAAGAGAAAAAGGAGAAGATGCCGCTGCTTATATGGGCATACCCAAGAGAGTTCAAGGATGTATCGTCTGCCAGCCAGAGCAATCATAACCCGAATCTCTTTACAACACCATCTTATGGTTCATTTGTTTACTGGGTCACCAGAGGGTACGTAGTGCTTCACGATGCAGCATTCCCGATAATAGGTGAGGGGAAAACCGAACCTAACGACACCTTTATTGAGCAGCTCATTGCCAATGCACAGGCTGCCATAGATGCAGTTGACAAGCTTGGCTATATTGACAGAACTAAAGTTGCAATAGGAGGTCACTCATACGGAGCTTTTATGACTGCAAATCTTTTAACCTACTGCGATCTGTTTGCCTGTGGCATTGCCAGGAGTGGTGCCTATAACCGTACATTAACTCCGTTCGGCTTCCAGAGCGAGCAGCGAAATTACTGGGATGTACCCGAGGTTTATACCAGAATGTCTCCTTTTATGAACGCTGACAGGATGAAGACCCCAATTTTGTTGGTTCACGGTGAGGCAGATAACAACCCCGGCACCTTTACCCTTCAAACTGAGCGCTACTTTCAGGCACTCAAGGGGCTCGGTGCACCTGCCAGAATGGTAATCCTTCCTAAAGAGAGCCACAGTTATACAGCCAAGGAGAACATTCTGCATCTGTTATGGGAGCAGGATCAGTTTTTGGAGAAGCACCTTAAAGGGAAAAAATAGAGTTGGATCTCTACTTGACAACCAGCTTGTTTGAACTATTGTGCAGCACTTTAGTGAGCAGAGGCGTAACTCCCCTGTGATCTTTGACTGCAGCATTGAAACTGTACTCACCTACAGAGGCATCAAATTTTAGGGAGAACTTCTTTATATGGTTATCTAAACTCCCCACAACAGGGGGCTGAGGCAGCAGAACCCGTTCTGTAACTTCAGCTCCCTTTTTCGTAATGTATATAATGAGCTCCTGCTCTCCCCAGTTGTGTGCAATAAATACATACTCCATTTTCCCTATCATCCAGGAGCCGTTTATGTAGTTTATCTCACCCTTCTCAACTGATCCCGGAAACGTGAGATTTACGTATGGATCATCCATATAGAGGAGGTAGTTGTCGGATGGATTCTCGCAGAAAGCAAGGGCGTTCCAGGTTGGAAACTCTACCACTGTCTCTTTATTACAGGATAGCATAAATGCACTTGTCAATAGAGCAATTGTCAGATAAAGGTTAATTTTTTTCATAATAGTTGTTTTAAGTGTTAATTTATAATAGGAAGGGTTAACTCTGTCTCTGTTACCATTTAATGTGGTATAGGTTTGTATATGCACTCCCGGGTATAACTGTGTAACTGAACGAGCTTACTGAATTTATAATCTCCATCTCGTTCATAGGTGATGTAAAACTGAATATTTGTGAAATTCCAGATGTGTAAATCCACGGAGTGTCATTATTGGTTGTGTTATTTAGCATAAGAGTGGTTATCCCCGAAGTTTGAATACCGTTATATAAATATGAGTAGTTGACACTTACCGTAACAAATGGTGAAATTGAGTTTACAATTGACATATTTGAAGGGGCACTCATACTTACCCTTGCATAAAGAATAATCTCCGCCCCGATTGTTTCATTTGTGTCGGGGTTGTAACTATATATTTCATTGGTGCTTACATATACCGAAAGTGGAAGATAGACGCTCACCACACATTGTGCTATTACTCCGCTTAAGGGATTTCTGGCAGTTATAACGGTAACTCCAAACTCTTTTGCCACGATTAACCCACTTGTAATATCTACTGATGCAACAGATTCGTCCGATGATATCCACTCAACACTATTATTTGTAGAGTTAAAAGGATAAACGGTTGCGTAGAGTTGACCACTCTCACCCTTGTCAAGTTTTAATGAAGAGTTGCTTAACACGATTGATGTTACCGGGATATTCGGACTCTCTACATTTACTGTGCAGTTTGCCGAATAACCTCCATCTGAAGTTGTCGCGGTTATGATACAACTCCCCGGGTTTGTCGAAGTGATTACTCCTTGTGAGACAGTTGCAACCGATGAGTTGGAGCTGCTCCAGATTACCGTTTTATTCGTTGCATTTGAAGGTGAGACGCTGGCTGTTAATGTTGTCTGGTTACCTCCACTTAAAAGTGTAACAGCACTCCTATCCAGAGAGATGCCACTTACCGGCACAACAGGAGCAACCACATTCACAACACAACTGCGATTAATTCCATTTGCAACTGCCCGGATTGTTGTTGCGGAGGTGGTGTTCCCGGCAGTCACAACTCCGGCAGATGTTATCGAGGCAACAGAGATATTGTCGCTGCTCCATATAGGGGTGGCGGAAGGAGATGTTTCGAATCCGATTGAGGCACTCTCTCCATATTTTAGTGTTATATTTGTGATATTGAGATTGAAAATTTTTTCCAATACTGTTATAGAACAGGTTGCAGAGTACCCACCTTGGGCAGTTGTGGCAATAATAGAGCTACTTCCGGCATTCACGGCAGTCACTATGCCGGTTGCATCTACTTGGGCTACATTGTTGTTGGCAGAGCTCCAGTTAATATCTTTAACAGTTGCATTCCCCGGCAGAACTTGTGCCTCAACCAGGTGGTTTTCACCTTTATAAAGTGTAATAGAGGTCGGAGATATTGTGATTCCTGTAACGACAACTTGGGGCGGATCATAAAGAAAATGTGCAGTATAGCTTTGATCACAAGTTACGGCACTTATAACAGGAGACCAGCCTGTAAAGATGTAGTTTGTATTTGGTACCGCCAATAAACAGGGAAAATCGCCATAATTGTAGTATCCGGCTCCATATACAACTCCCCCATTTTCCGGTGATGAAGATGTGGTTATATAATATGACAAGTTTGAAAGATTGCTCACATCTACTCTCCAGGAGGACTCATTGATTGAAGATCCCGTAAATAGAATTGTCTCTTTATAGTGTGTCTCCCTTATAACATCGAAGTTGTTTGTGGAGTTCTCCCCCAAAAAGCTTCGGTATTTTATTACACCGGTTTTTGCAGGACTTATATAGTTTGCTGTAATTTCAAGATATGAACAGACATTACTCTTTGTTCCTGCATATTTCAATGATGGAATTGAGTTACTGCCAATATCTCCCTGCATATTTTCGAATAGATAGATAGCAGATGCAGTTTCGTGATTTACCGGCTCCAGATTTGTCGTAATATAGTCTCCATCCGTAACTATCTGAGAGATTCCCGGAGTGTTGTTGCCAAAGAGTTTTACGGAGAGAGGTACATTTTTCAGCTGAATCTTAGTTATTTCAAGAGACACATCTTCATTGAGTTGACTCCTGTTAAGCACAACGGTAACCTTAGCAATAACCCTTTTGAGTAATATTGAGACATCGTTCTGATTCTGAGTTATGTTAATATTTGCAACGCCTGTGTATAAAACTCCATTTGAAGGGGAGTGCATTAAAGATGTTCTTGCACTCCAAAGCGAATCTATTTTGGTATAGTAAGTGCTATCTATCTCTCCTATGTTTCCGATTACCGCAACAGTAATCTCACCCGTTGGTACAACGATATCCATACTGCCACTGTTTTCGGAGTATCCGTGAAATCTTTTTTCACCGGACGAATCGTATACCAGTATTGTGTAGTTTGAGATTGTATCATTTATATTGTACGCTTTAGTCTTTAAGTCGTCAATTATTTGTATTTCAACTCTAACTCTGCCTACCCCGGCAGTGATGCTATCGGCGACCCTCGCTCTACCCTTCTTTGATATGCTCTCCAGGTACTCCTTGCCGCACGATAGCGATAAAATCATAACCATAGAGAGCATCAACCAACTTCTGTTCGCTCTTTTCATCTATATATCTCGTTATTGAGGTTGTATTTTTTTATTAAGAATGAGATCTCAGGATCCAACGCCCCTCTGTATGCCATTGAGAGGTTCAACTCAACCGATCTTAAAAAGAGATTTACCGCACTCTCTTCATCTCCTCTTATTGATGCAACTATAGCCTTTAGATACAAAACACTGGCGCTCTCTTTAAGGGAGGAGAGAATCTCGGATGCAGAAAAATCTTTACCCATAGAGAGGTACGCAATCGCACTGTTAATGTCTCTGTACTCTTTAAGAATCTCAACTGCCCTGGCGTACTCCCTTCTCTGGAGATGAAGCACGCCTCTCATATAGAGTGTATCCTCCTCAGATGTGTGAATCGTATCCTTTTCCATATCCTTACGAGAGAGATGAAATGTAAACGATACCCTTCTCAGCGCAGGGTAGAGACGCTCTTTAATATATCTGTAATCCTCTTTGTGCAACAATATTTTACTCTCTCGAATATCCGGGTCTTTAATTGTAAATAGCTTAAGGATAGAACTCTTGTCTTTAAGGTTTACCTCCTGGAGTATAAGATTCCTAAGCCCGGGCCAATCTTCTGCAACACTTACCCGTTTCACTATGGGGCCGCTTAATGAGTCCATTTTGAGAGAGTCGATACTCCTTTTGAAGTATCTATATACCGACTCTCCTCTGTGGATTGATAGATCTTCATTAAGCTTAAAGGGTCCCTCGGGAGAGGAGAATGCTGTTATAATTACTGAGTCTGTATTGTAGAGGTTTTTCCGGCATACATTTGATATATAATCTCTTAACCTAGATAGATAAAAACGGTTACTATCCAGTTCCGGGTCAATCTCGGTGCTGTTTACTCCAAAATTTATCCGGGTATCAAAGCTCTCTATAACTCTTCTCTCCACCACTTTACTTATATATCTTTTAGTTGTGTCGGTGAAATTGATCATTGATGAGATATAGTAGTTTAAGGTATCGGAACAGGGGAGTGTCAAAGAGCTGCCCCAAACACTCTTTACCTGAGCGCATATATTGAGCGAGATTTTTTTTGAACTTTCGGTTGTATTGAGCTCCTGCGAGTAGTGGTATGCAAAATCTCCGTTAACCATCTTAATAACCGAATCAAGGCGAGAGTTTTTAATGTAGGGGTGCTTAACATATTTTAAAAAGAGTCTCTGTCTCTCCTCCTTTTTACGATTGTTTCGTTCAATAAGCCACTCCTTTAGATAATGTTCCAATATCTTTTTTTCGCTAACTCCAAAACGAGTTGTTATTGAATCATTTTCAATTCCGGAAATCAGCCTGGACACCGGGAGATGTCTGTCAAGAAAAATAGCAAGATTCGGAAGGTCTGTATAGACCTCAATAAAATCTGCATCGTCCGGAATAATGGTTCTCAGAAATCTTTCATACCTTTTATATCCTTTTATTTGAGAACGTTTAAAACCATATCCGGTGAGAATAATCTTCTCAAGATGTATTGTATCCGCCCCTCTGGTGAGTATTGGCAGCAGTGTTGTCTGCCATTCGCTCTTCTGGAGAGACTCAGGCACTCTTATAATAAAATCCAGCCGTACCACTCCGCCTCTCTCAGAGATGTTGAGAGATTTAGCGGATACATAGATCTCATTTAGATGTCTCAACCTCACCATCTCTCCGCTTTGGGGATCTTTAACGGCCTCATTAATTATTATCTCTTTGCCATCTGAACCTTTAAATGTAAACGATTTAGAGTTGTTGGAGCTACGGTGGTCAAGATTATAACTCTCGTCTGAATATAGGGCGTGAGAGATAAGAGGAACTACCCGATCTCTCTTTATTTTATAGAGAGATGGTGTACAAGATGTCGTAAATGACAGAATTGTCAAAAAGAGAGTGGCTCTGTTCATTTTGGTAATTAGAGAATATAGACAAAAGAGATATTAACCTTAGATGGGACTAGCATCATACTTGATGTGCTGCTTAAATATTCACCACACGACTCATTCAGGTACAGATCATATTTTGTATAAAAAAGGCCTCCTCCCAACTCAATTTCAATATTCCATCTTCTTGTAAGCATCTTGGTGTAACCTCCGCTAAACGACACCCCGAAAGCATAACCATCGTGTCTGTAGTTGTATATTCCGCCGTTGAATCTTGCGTATGTTGCATAAGTGCCGGCAAAAAAACCTGAATAGACGTGCCAGAACCACCATCTGGCACCGGGTTGTAGAGCGAAGAGCTTTAACTTAGTCTTCTCATTGAGTTGAAAAGGGGCCCATAACAGGGGCAGATGAAATGAAACCTTTCCCGAGATTGCTCCAGATGCCTCAATGTTTAATGATCCAAGTGCCGATGCGGTCAGGCTAGATCCAATGCTGTAATTTTGTGCGTGGCATTTAACAGATAGCAGACCGAAGGCAAAAATAGTCTGGAGAGTGATTAATCTATTCATATATGTCTAAATTGGTTATAGATTTATCTTCCCACTCAACTGTAACCGCTGCAAAAAAAATTATAGATGTACTGCTTACTTTTGCCGTGAAGTGATATGCATTTCCCCCCATAAACCCACCCTGCGGAGAGGGGATAAGCCCTCTGTAGATTTTAGAATCAACGATTACCCCGGAGAGTGATGCCTCTATCTCTACTTCAAAAGGGATTGAAATACCATTTTGAAGTGGTAATATTATCTCTTCTGCACTCCTGTAATTGACCTTCATTGGTATACTTATACTATTAACTGTGCCGGCAGGCGGTATCTCGCCGGTAGAGAGAACCATTCTGGCACCCTCTTTTGTAGCATAAATTGATGCGTTTTTTACTAACAGATCTCTCACCCCGTCACCCTCTGTAAATGTAACAACCACTCTTGCCGCTCTGTGAGAAAAAAGAAGAGATACATTGGTGTTTGTTTTGACCTCCGTCTCCCTGCCACTGCTCCAAAGGTAATCTACACCATTTATGAGTGGGGCAGAGATTCCCCTATCTATTTCAATGCCCATAAGAGATTGACTATTTGCAGATACAGAGTAAAAATCATATATTCCGGCAGGTACAAAAAGGTACTTACTACTACTTACACTTAGATTGCCGTAGATATCTGAGACAGCAATAATGGGGGTTCCGGGGAAAGATGGATAGACTGCAGGATTTTCACCGCTGGAAAATGCGAAAATTGAGGTCATTATTCCGGACGGAAAGGCAGAGCTGCTACTTTTTGTCACGACACCTCTTTCGTAATCTCCACTAAAAGAGACAAGAATAGATGTGGTATCCTTCACTGAGTGTGAATCACACCCGCAGCACCTCTCCTTGATACAGCAGAGGTGCAGAGGTGCAAATAGGAGAGCTATCCAGATTAGTTTTCCGGGTTTCATAACTACTGCTCCGTGAGAGTAACTCCGGTTATCGTTTGGGTAGCCCAATCATCTACGGTGCTACCGGTAAATGTGAGAGCTGTTGCAGATATTGTGAGATTTATTGTGTAGTATGTACCCGCTGCGTATGCTCTCGCCGGAACAACTCCGGTATATACCTTTGCGGTTTGGGAAACTCCTCCGATTGTTGCATTCACCGTAACTTCAATGTCCAAAGATTGGGAAGCCATAGGCAGCATAATGTAACTTCCTTTTGCAGCGGTAAGGTTCATAGCAGTAAGCACATCTTTATCTGCAGCCGAACCAATAACTCCGGAAGAGAGAGTCATTTTGGACGAAGCATCTGCCTTGGTCGGTGTAAACCTTATAGAGGTCACACTCATAGCAGATACTCCTGTGCCTGCGGTAATATTTACCTCGATGCCGACAGCTTTATGAGTGTAAGCAAAGGTAACCGAACCTCCCTGAGCCACCGAAGTGTGTTTAGCCCATATATAATCTCTCTGGTTTACGAGCTGACCTGATACTCCGGATGTAAAAGTAACTCCTGCCTGTGTGGTGCTGTTAATTGAGAGTGAATAGAAGTCGTAACTCCCCTTTGGCAAATAAAGGGGACTATCGGGTGTTAATACTCCTGTTCCAGCTCCTGTAGCCTCAAGAGGAGTTCCTGCGACAGGCGTGGCAGAAGTGAGATTTGCTCCTGCAGTGTAACCGATTATTGTGGATTTGTTCCCGGAGGGAAATGGTATTGGTGCTTTTGTTAAGGGCTCCAAATCATAGGAGGCAGAAAACCTCATCTCTGATTCATTTTTTGAAATCTCTGCTTTTTCACACGATTGCATTCCAAACACAATCAGGCACACAGCTGCTACAATCTTTTTCATCATCATAATAGTTTAATTTGTTTTTAATAAGTTTTTATAATAGAGGTATCTCTTCAATACAATCATTATCGAACCAATCTCTGACCGAGGTAGAGAGATAGTTAATCTCATACGGAGTAACATCAAAAGTGAACCTGTAGGCTCTCCCCTGACTTATCTCCATATTTAGAAATAATCTGCTCTGCAGTATGATGGTCTGTTCACTTACTGAATCTTCATCTACATTTAATGGACATAACCTAAAGCGAAAATTGAGATAGCATCCGCCTAAAAATGGAACACAGTAGTACTCGAATATGTCTGAAATCTCACTATAGAGAAAATAGTCGTAGAATTCGGTGATTGATTGTGAGTAGTTGCAACATCCGCTCTCTGTATCGAGAAAGATATCCCGGTCATCCGGAGCGCTCATCTCTACATCATACACCTGGTAGAGATTCTTGTATTTGGGATCCAAATTGCATTTTACCTCTATCAGAGAGTTTGAGAGGACAAATGTCAACAGGACTCTGTTTTCTCCCCTCTTTGATACACGCTCAATGGTATCGGCCATCACGTGAAGCTCTCTGTTTTTTATCTTAACCATATTATTATTGAATTGAATTGCACCTTTTGTGAGGAAGGCTTTAAAATTATAATCCCCCGGATATAGTCTCAACGGCTTCTCCTGATTTAACATCGAATCTCCCGGAGCTCTTGTAAATCTCCACACTCCGTTCGAACTACTCTCCCTGTCAACGGAGTTATATATCACAATAGCGTTCATTGCTGCCTTTTGTTCTATACCACTCCTCTGACAGAAGGTAATCCGATACTTACCATAATCGGGACAGATTGAGTAGTTCTCTTTTATACAAGAGTTTGCACTTAGCAGTGAGATTACGGTGAAGGTTAAAAGAGTTGTAAAAGCTGTTTTATTCATTTTATGGCAGATAAAGTTTAATGGGCATATATTACCAGATTGTTTTTTAATCTCCATTCAGATACAGTTGTAGTTAATGCAGCAATCTTACTGCTGTCAATCTCGAGTTCTATCTCGTATGAGTTGCCGGATATGAACTCAATATCGAGTAGTGTGCTATATTTCTTTTCTGTTACAACCAATCCGTTTATCGTTGCGTCCAACTCTACCTCAAGGTATGTAGAACCCTCTTTTGGAACTATAATGGCCGATCGTTCATTGCCACTTCCTCCAAGTGAAATTAGAGAGCCGCAAGCAGTTGAGCTACTTATTTTACCTTGTGATAGATCCAATAATATTGAGTCTGTTTTTGGAGCACTTAGTTTCATATCTCTTATCACCAGGTTTTTAATAGATGTGTCCGCTTTAACTTTAAATGTGACAAGACAAGCAAGGCGCTTATAGTTGAATACAATAACTTTGTCGGTGTTTACCATTACATTTTTTTGTGCCGCCCACAGGTAGTCTATTCCATTTTCTAACTCCCTGCAGAGACCGTTTTCAAACACAAGCGATGGGTTTTGACTGTTATTGAGAGAGAGAGAGTAGATATCGTAGCTCCCTTTCACAAGTGAAATACTATTTTGAGGAACCAGTTCACCTTCTGACCCTCCTGTCGCAAATACCGGTGTGCCTCCAAAATATTGGCAGAGAGATTCCGATTCAAATACTAAAATTGAAGATCTGTTTCCTGTTGTGAATGCTGATTGACCTTTTGTGGCTGGTGTGTTGTAGGTGATAAATTTAAGGTGATGCACCTGATGCGTGTTATCACCAGATTTGATACAGGATAACGGGAAAATAATACCGGTCAAGAGAAGAGAGAGAAACTTTTTCATATCACACTGCACAATTAGAATTAATCTCCGGTTGCTTTCTTTGTGCAAATGTAAATAGTGTTATGAATGTTTAATTAACTGAAATTGTGATTTATATAATCCTGAATAAGAATTGTCTATTTCTAAATATTTTTTCTTTTCTACTTAGTAAGAGCTATTTTTTTTTAACTTTGGCACCTAATTTTCACATACATTTTACGATGTTAAATATTAAATTGCTCAGAGAGAATCCCTCATTTGTTATTGAGAGGCTTGCGGTTAAAAATTTTGATGCGGCAACAATTATTGCCAAAACCGCAGAGTTGGATGTTAAAAAAAGAAATGCCCAGACAGAGGCAGATTCGCTTCTGGCAAACCAGAACTCAATAGCCAAGGAGATTGGTGCGCTTATGAAGGAGGGGAAAAAGGAGCAGGCAGAGAGTGCAAAGAGCAGAGTTGCTCAGCTAAAAGAGAGTTCAAAGATTATTGAGACCAAGATGGAGGAGTATGCGAAAGAGCTTAACGACCTTCTGCTTTTACTCCCAAATCTGCCCCACTCATCTGTACCTTCCGGCAAGACTCCGGAAGATAATGTTATTGTAAGAGAGGGGGGAGAGATTCCGTCACTAAAAACATCTACTCCTCACTGGGAGCTTGCAAAAAAATATGATATTATTGATTTCGACCTTGGGGTTAAACTTACAGGTGCGGGATTTCCGGTTTATAAAGGTAAGGGGGCAAAAATACAGCGAGCTCTTATCTCATATTTTCTGGATAAAAATATTGAAGCCGGCTACTCAGAGGTTATGCCGCCTCTAATGGTCAACGAGGCATCCGGTTACGGAACAGGTCAGCTACCCGATAAAGGTGAGCAGATGTATCACGTCGGTCTGGATAACTTCTACCTTATTCCTACTGCAGAGGTTCCTGTTACAAACATATTCAGAGATGTTATTCTGTCTGCAAATGAACTGCCGATAAAGGTTACTGCATACACCCCTTGTTTCAGAAGGGAGGCGGGCTCATATGGTAAAGATGTGAGAGGACTGAACAGACTGCACCAATTCGAAAAAGTTGAAATTGTACAGATATCTCATCCTGATAACTCATACAATGCTCTTGAGGAGATGGTTAGCCACGTGGAGAGGATAGTTAAAGATCTCGGACTCCCCTACAGAATTTTAAGGTTGTGCGGAGGCGATATGAGCTTTACATCTGCACTTACTTATGACTTTGAGGTTTACTCTGCGGCACAGCAGAGATGGTTGGAGGTAAGTTCTGTATCAAACTTCGAAACATTCCAGGCCAACAGGTTAAAATTGAGATATAAAGATGAAACCGGTAAACCTCAGCTTGCACATACCCTAAACGGAAGCTCCCTTGCACTGCCAAGAATACTTGCGGCTATACTGGAGAACTATCAGCAGGAGAGTGCCGTTCGGGTTCCTGAGGTGCTTCGGCCTTACACTGGATTTGACTATATTGACTAAAGTTGTATAATGGTTCCGGATAAAGTTATATTGGGAATTGACCCCGGAACTCAGGTTTTGGGTTGGGGTGTGATTGGCGTCTGTAAAGGCAAAGCGGGATATATCTCTATGGGAATAACCAATCTTAAAAAGGAGAGTGACCACTTTGCAAAGCTATCTGCAATTTTTAAGGAGGTAAGTTCACTAATTGAGAGGTTCTCTCCCGATGAACTCGCTATTGAGGCACCCTTTTTCGGGAAAAATATACAATCTATGCTCAAACTTGGAAGAGCACAGGGGGCGGCAATTGCTGCCGCACTCAATAAAAATATGAGTGTTTGTGAATATGCCCCCAGAAAAGTTAAAATGTCAATTACCGGTAAAGGTGGTGCATCCAAAGAGCAGGTTGCAGCAATAGTAACAAAGATTTTAGCGGTAGACCATCTGCCTGAATATTTAGATGCTACTGACGGACTGGCTGTTGCATTGTGTCATTTTCTTAGCAGCTCGGTTCCTGCCGCAGCAAATACAAAAACAAAGAGTGGCACATCTAAGGGAGATTGGGGCGCTTATATCAAGAGTAACCCCGGGAGAGTAAAATAATCCTGATTTTTTTTAAAACTAATTTAACCTTTGACTGTTTCGATAGTCAAAGTATTGTTTTTTGACAATAACAGATAAACTGAAATAATTATTTAAAAATGAAATATATCAAATTTACGCTACTTACCATTACAGCTCTTTTATTTGTAAATGGGTTAATTTATGGACAGACAAGAGATTATAGATTGAGGGGGACTCTTATTGACAGTATACGAAACGAATTTGTAGAGTTTGCGACCATAGCAATAATTCCAAAGGGTTCTGAAACCCCGGCCAAATATGTTCTATCAGACTCAAAGGGTAAGTTTGAGATAGTGGCACCAACTTCCGGAGAGTACACTCTTAAAATAGAATTTATGGGGTACAGACCGGTCGAGAAGAGTATTGCTGTAGGTTCTCAAAGAGTTGTTGAGATGGGCAATATCAGTATGCTTGAGAAGATTAATACTCTTGAGTCAGCTGTTGTATCTGCATTGGGAAACCCCATTATTGTAAAAAAAGATACAATAGAGTACAATGCATCGTCCTTCAAAACCACCGATACCGATATGTTGGAGGAGCTTTTAAAGAAACTGCCTGGTATCGAGATAGATTCAGATGGGAAAATTACAGCTAACGGTAAATCAATTAATAAAATAATGATTGATGGAAAGGCCTTTTTCTTAAATGACCCCTCAATAGCAACAAAGAATCTTCCGGCAAACATAATTGATAAAGTTAAAGTTGTCGATAGAAAATCAGATCAGTCTAGATTTACAGGTATCGATGACGGCAACGAAGAGACTGTTATAGACCTATCAATAAGACCGGGTATGATGAACGGGTGGTTTGGAAATGCTACCGGAGGATATGGCTCAAATGATAGGTATCAGACAGCCGGTATGGTAAGCAATTTCAAATCCGGTAGCCAGTTAAGTGTTATTCTAAATGGTAACAATACAAATAACCGTGCATTCACCGATATTGCAGGAGATATGATGAGAGGTATGAGAGGGGGCGGAGGTAGCTTTGGTGGCGGACGAATTAGGGTAGGGGGGAGTACTATAAATTTAGGTGGTAGCGGTATAACCACTTCGTGGATGGCCGGTTTGAATGCAAACAAAGAGTTTTATGACGGTAAACTAAAAGTTGGAAGCAATTACTTCTTTGGAAATACAGATAACGTGTCTGAAGGCTCAAGAGTTAGACAGAACTTCCTACCGGACAGCACCTCTTTCTTTAACAAAGACACAACGTTATCGCAGAATATCTCCAGTAACCACAGAGTCGCTTTGGAGATTGAGTGGGCTCCTTCGGAGAGAACTTCATTCATCTTCAGGCCAAACGTGAGTTTGGGAAAGGGATCTTTCAACGATACCAGAGGATTCTCTACAGATAGTCTCAGTGGAGCAAAAATAAATGATGGATATAGTATCTCAAAGGGAGATAATAATTCACAAAGTACAGAGGGAGAGCTTCTCTATCGTCAAAGACTTGGTAAGCCTGGTAGGACATTCTCTATCAATTTCAATTACTCCTACTCAAATAATGAGATAGATGGGTTGAACGAATCTGAGACAAATATATTTGGAAATAACCCATCTGTGGACATCGTAAAACAGCAGTATGACCAGATTAATCTGGCATATTCACTGGGTGCAAGGGCTTCATATACAGAGCCCCTGGGAAAGAATTTCTATATGGAGCTGGCCTATAGATATACTTACAGGATAAATAATTCAGAAAAAAATGCCTATAACTTTAATAGCCTTACAGATAAATTTGATATCAGAGATGAAGATTACTCCAATAGTTTCGAAAACAAATTTATTAACCAGCAGGCAGAGTTTAACATTAGGAAAAATGAGGAGAAGTATAGCTATACTATAGGTTTTAATGCTCAACCATCATATACCGAGAGTATCGGAGGAGAGAGAGATATAAAGAGGAGTATTGTGAACTACTCTCCATCTGCCTCTTACGAGTACAAATTCAATGAGATGAGTAATATAAGGATACGATACAGAGGTAATACCAATCAACCTTCAATAAGTCAGCTACAACCTGTATTGGACAACTCAAATCCTCTCTATATTCCTGTTGGTAACCCGGATCTTCTTCCGGAGTTTAACAGCAGAGTATCTCTTGAGTACGGGAACACAAAGAGGGAGACATTTCGCTCTATAAGGCTTTGGTTAGAAGGTAATTATACAATGGATAAGATTGTTAATAAGACTTGGTACGAAAACGGTGGAATTCAAAAAAGTATGCCTGTAAATGAGAATGGTGTGTGGTCAATTTCTAATAACCTAATGTACAATACACCAATCAAGAAGTCAAAATTATCAATCTTTACAAATACAAGAGTCGGCCTAAACAAAGGTATTAACTACTCAAATGCAATTAGAAACAAGACCACCAGCCTCTCGTTAAGTGAGATGTTCAGGCTAACATACAGAGGCGAAAAACTTGAAGTTGGAACAGGAGGAAGAGCATCATACTCATATGCCTGGTACACAATAGAGGGAAATATGAAACCGGCAACCTGGACAAACTCTGTCAATGCAAATATCAACTGGACACTTCCAGAAGGGTTTAATTTTGTCAGTGACTATAATTATACATTCTATATTGGATTTGGTGAAGGAAATAACCTGCCTACACACGTTTGGAATGCAGAGGTTTCTAAGCAGATGCTAAAAAAGGCAGCTACACTTAAGTTTAGAGTATTTGATATTCTTAACCAATCCAGAAATATGTACAGAAATACAACCGACAACTATATTGAGGATATTCAGAACAACACACTTCAGCAATACTTTATGGTTAGTTTTACAATCAGATTCGGGTCTTTCGGAGATAATAAAGGTGGACAGAATAGTCACAGAGGATTTCCGGGTGGCGGCGGCTTCCCTGGAGGCGGCGGATTTGGCGGAAGAAGATTTTAAATCGAGTGATTTTTAATAAAAGAACAGAGGCCGGCTAATATTCAAAATTAGTCGGCCTCTCTCTTGCTGAGAAATAGGGGATGACCCTATTTTTTTATATCTTTACAGAGACTGCGTTAAATTTTATTTAAAATGAATAGTCTGGAAGATATAATTGATTGGATAAAAAATACCTGGAATATCGAGCTTTTTAAGCTTGGTTCGAATGAGTTCACGATTAAGACATTTTTGTTGTTATCAATCTCTTTCTTCCTTTTGTTCTTTTTTTCCGGCAAGTTGAAGCGTCTCTTGGTTAAGGTGGTATTCCCGAGATATAATGTAGATATTGGTGTAAGTGAATCGATAGCTACTATAATAAAATATCTGCTTCTGATTGTAGGTATTGTAATAATATTTCAGACCACCGGGATTGATTTGAGTGCACTGGGGCTCTTGGTTGGTGCATTAGGGGTAGGTATCGGATTTGGACTCCAGGGCATAACTAACAATTTCATCAGTGGTATTATAATACTTTTTGAAAGACCAATCAAGGTGGGAGACAGGATAGAGGTTGAGGGGCTAACCGGAAATATTGTTGAGATAAATGCAAGAGCATCAACAATTATCACTAACGACAATATCACAGTGATAGTTCCCAACTCTGACTTTATTAACAAACAGGTCATTAACTGGAGTCATAATAACAAAAATATCAGGCTAAACATACCCATTGGAGTCTCATATAAAGAGGACCCACAGGTAGTTACAAAAATTTTAATGGGAATTGCAAAATTGCACCCCGGTGTACTGGAGGAGCCGCCGCCATATGTCAGGTTTGACGAATTCGGTGATAGCAGCCTTAAATTTACTCTTCAGATATGGACATTAGAGTATATTGACAGACCATCAATCATTAAGAGTGATATATATTATGAGGTATTTAGGATATTCAAAGAGAAAAATATTGAGATACCATATCCTCAGAGAGATATACATATTAAAGAGTCAAAACAGTAATCTACATCTCTGTCCTGCTGTTGTAAAATGTCCGCCACTTCTCTATAACTCCGGAGAAATCTGCAGGTATCTCGTTCTCAAATAACATATTTGCCTTTGTTCTCGGGTGTACAAAACCTAATGTTTTTGCGTGAAGAGCGTGCCGGGGCATCATCTCAAAGCAGTTCTCTACAAATTTCTTATACTTGTTATAGACTGTTCCTTTGAGAATCTTATCTCCGCCGTAGCGATCGTCGTTAAAGAGCGGGTGCCCAAGGTAGTCCATATGAACTCTTATCTGATGAGTTCTTCCGGTTTCAAGCACACACTCAATTAAGGTTGTATATCCAAAACGCTCTATTACACTGTAATGAGTAATAGCGTGTTTCCCTGTTGAACCATCCGGAAAGACTCTAAAGCGCATTCTGTCGTTAGGATCTCTGCCCACGTGTCCGGTAACTGTTCCGGAGTCCTGTTTCATATTCCCCCAAACAAGAGCAATATATTTTCTCTGAATTGTGTGATCGTAGAACTGTTTTGCAAGAGCAAGCTGAGATTCGTCATTCTTGGCAACCAGCAGGAGCCCTGAGGTGTTTTTGTCTATTCTGTGAACCAGAATGCCCATCCGTTCATCTTCGGCATCTACAGGCTGTGTAATTCCCAAATGGTAAGCCAGCGCATTTATTAGTGTTCCGGAAAAGTGACCGTGACCCGGATGTACCACTAACCCGGCAGGCTTGTTAACCAATAAAAGATCTTCGTCCTCATAAGGGATATCAAGAGGGATGTTCTCCGGTTTAAGTTCAAAGCCTCTTCTCTGGTATGGTAGAACCAGAGTTACTATATCAAGCGGTTTAACAATATGGTTCGCCTTTACCACCTTCCCGTTTACAAGCACATAGCCTGCAGCTATTGCCAGCTGCACACGGTGACGGGAGGTCTTCTCCATTCTGTTGGTTATGAATTTGTCTACCCTCAGAGAGCTCTGTCCCTTATCTGAAACAAATCGGTAGTGTTCAAAGGAGGCTTCACTCTCATCCTCTACACCCTCTTCCAGGTCAATATCTATCTCTGACTCTAACTCTGAATCTAAAATCAATTTCTCTTGGGTTGTTTTTTTAGAATTTTTCTGTTCCGGCATTTTTATTATCTCTTTTTCTGGGCCTCTATCTTAGATTTATCTATACTTAAAATGAGCTCTACCCTGCTGCCCAGCATATGGGTAAGAGACTCTGTAGGTTCCGGAAGCTGCTTTATTACAAAGCTCGAAATTGTGTCTGAATAGTTTTTTACCGACTCGTCAAATATAAGCCTGCCAATATTGAGAGAGTTGTCAATAATTATATCCCTGGCGGTCACAAGAGAGAACCCTACCAGAGAAGGAATTGATGTCATATTGTTATCCGGGCTCATTCCAAGTTCCAGATCTATTTCGCTCTCAGTCTCTACCAATGTACCTGTAGGTACAAACGCTCCGTTGAGCCTTTGTGATAGAACATTATTGGTAGCCATATCATTAACATATATAAGCCTGCCCACATTTAGTTGTTTTGCGGTAAGCTCTGCTTTTGCCTGACGCAGTGAGAAGCCGATGATTGAGGGCATACTCACTTTTTTTGGTTGAATGGAGTTTATTGTAAGAAGAATTCGTCTGTTCTTCTTAACCAGACTCCCCGGAGTTGGATTTTGACGAAAGATTACACCTCTTCCCATTCTGGGAAGAAAGACAGAGTCTGTAACATCCAATCTCAAACTCTCCCTGTTTGCCAGTGATTGTGCATCTGCAATGCTCATGCCGGAAAAATCGGGAACCTCAAGCTCCTGATTGTGTCTTGTTATAAATTTGAGAAAGAGAATCGTTAAGATAAGTATAGCAACAGTGACTGTTGCAGCCAAAATCAGATTCTTTATAATCCAGTTATCCTTTTTCATTTGAGAACTATTTGATGTAAAAGTACTATTATTTTTTCACTTCATTATAAAAGCTGTCTCTCTCTGCTGCCTGGTATCCGCAACCGGCCGCAATACTCTCCAAATCCGGGACACTCATAGAGGGGCTGCTCTCCTGAGCTCCGGCCATACTGTATATCTTTGTGCTGTTATTAACGGTTCCGTCAATATCGTCGGCACCATAGAGTAATGTCAGCTGACACAACTCTCTCCCCAACATCGGCCAGTAGGACTTAATATGGGGAATGTTGTCCAGCACTATTCTGGATATTGCAAAAGTTTTGAGAATCTCTATAGTGTCAATCTCACCAAGATGAGACATCGGATTGTTTGCAGATTTAAATAGAAGCGGAATAAATGCGTCAAAACCACCGGTAGTCTCTTGCAACTCTCTTAGCGCAATGAGATGCTCTATGCGGTTCTCCCTGCTCTCAATGTGGCCAAAAAGCATAGTGGCATTACTTCTAAGCCCCAGTTTATGAGCCTCCTTATGAATCTCTAACCAGCGCCCGGCATCGGCTTTATCGGGGCAGATAGCTCTGCGTATCTCAGGATCGAAGATCTCTGCACCACCTCCCGGAAGAGCCGAGACACCTCTTTTTTTAAGTTCGGAAAGCACCTCTTGCGGCGATTTTCCCGAGCTCCTGCACATATCGTCTATCTCCACAGCGGAGAATGCTTTAATTGTAACTTCAGATGGGAGTTCGTTCCGTAAAATATCTATAACACTATAGTAATATGAGATATCTTTTTGTGGGTGAACACTTCCGACCACGTGAACTTCGGTCATTCCGGGTTCGTATTTGTTGCGGCAGTACTCTCTAATCTCGTCCGCTTCCATTGTCCAGGCTCCGGGGTCAGAGTCATTCTCTCTGCGATAAGAGCAGAAACTGCATCTGTGAATGCAAACATTACTGGGTTCAAGGTGAAAATTTCTGTTGTACCACACCCTCTTGCCGTTAATCTCTTCTCTTATGGATGTAGCAAGAAGAGATAGAACATTCATATCCTGCTCCTGATATAGTGAAAGCGCTTCGCTGGCATTAACTCTCTTTCTCATTATTTTTTTTTCAAATATAATATAAAGCATAACAAAAAAAGACGCTTAGAGCGTCTTTATTTACTGAATATTCACTATTTCTGTTTTAGAAACGATCTTCAGATGATACTGTAAGTTTCTTACGTCCGCGGCGGCGGCGTGCAGCAAGTACTCTGCGACCGTTAGGTGTAGACATACGCTCACGGAAGCCGTGTTTGTTGCGACGCTTGCGTTGTGATGGTTGGAAAGTGCGTTTCATAATGTGTATGCTGAATTTGTTATAATTCGTGAAAGGGAGTGCAAAGATAAATAAAATGTTTTTATTAGCAAATATTTATCCTATCGTTTGATAAAAATTATACTTTTCTCTTCAAACCAGCTCTCTTCAAACCAGGAATTGATCTCATTTTTTGAGAAAGAGTCCATTTTTATCTTCATCTTCTCAGCTGCAAGAGATATCTCTTCATTCACGAACCCCCCCTTTAGGTAGAGAATACCTCTCGGGACACCATCCATATTGCCGGGTTTAACTTTTTTCCACACCCAGGGTAAAAAAGTAGAGAGATCTGTTACGGCTCTTGAGACTACAAAGTCAAAAACCTCATCAATCTCCTCTGCGCGAATCTGCTTTGCATATACATTTTCGAGTAAAAGTGAATCTTTTATCTCATTAACTACCCTAATCTTTTTTAGGATAGAGTCGCAAAGATAGAAATGGCATTGCGGAAAGAGAATTGCCAGAGGTATTCCGGGAAATCCTCCCCCTGTCCCCACATCTAAAATTTTGGCTCCGTCTGGAAAATCCAAAAGCTTTGCAACGGAGAGTGAGTGTAAAATGTGGTGCAGATAGAGATTATCAATATCTTTTCTGGAGATAACATTAATTTTTTGATTCCAATCTCTGTAAAGAGGGCCAAGTGCAGTAATCTTTTCTCTTTGCAACCGGCTCAGGTTGGGGAAATATTTAAAAATCAGTTCTTCCATATATCATTTAATATTTTTTTTGAACGACTCACTCTGGTTTTTACCGTGCTTAGAGGCAAGTTTAACTCTTTGGATATCTCCTCAAGAGGGTACTCCTGAATGAACCTCAACTCTGCTATTTTACGATATATAAGTGGTAGATTTTGAATAGATTTAATAAGATTCTCGATTGCCTGCGCATTGATCATACTCTCCTCCGGGCTGGGTACTGTACTGCTTATGCCTGAGGAGCTCTCCTCTCTTTGAATATCGCTCATTTGTGCAGATGGTATTCTCCTCTTTCTTATAAAATCAAAAGCGGTATTCTGAGCAATTGTGTAGAGCCAGGTAGAGAAGGCGTAACGAACATCGTAGGAGGGGAGGTATCTGAAACATTTTTGAAAGCACTCCTGACAAACATCCTCTGCATCTTCATTGTTTGGAATAATTGTACTGATATAGATTAGTACTGCGCTTCTGTAACTCGAGACCAAAGAGGTAAAAGCCTGCTGGTCCCCTTCGGCTGCACGCTTAATGATAGTTGCCTCATCTGCCTCCCTCTTTCTCATAATTTAATGTGCTTCAAGCCAGTTTAATCCAAATTGGCACTCAATTGTTAGAGGAACATCCAGTTTTATAACACCCTCCATCTCCTCCTTAACCAAATTTTTAAGCTCTTCGATTTCACTGGCATAAGCGTCAAAAACAAGCTCATCGTGAACCTGAAGAACCATTCTGCTTTTTAGTCCGGAATCTGTAATCCTCTTTGCAATTCTTACCATTGCGACCTTAATAATATCTGCAGCACTCCCCTGAATAGGTGCGTTGATGGCATTCCTCTCTGCAAGCCCTCTCACTACAGGGTTTTTTGAGTTGATATCGGGCAGATAACGCTTTCTCCCGTATAGAGTGGTAACATAACCGTCAACTCTTGCCTTCTCTATCATTTGATTCATATACCTCTCAACTTGCGGATAATTTGCAAAATAATCCTCAATCAGTTTTTTTGACTCGGCTCTTGGTATTGCCAACCTTTGAGATAGTCCAAAAGCAGAAATTCCGTAGATAATCCCGAAGTTGGCAACCTTTGCTCTGTTTCGCTGCTCTTTGGTGAGTTGATCTTCTGCCACTCCAAAGATTTTTGAAGCAGTTGCCGCGTGAATATCGCGCCCTTCCCGGAATGCAGTTATAAACAGCTCATCTCCACTCATATGTGCCATTAACCTGAGCTCTATCTGGGAGTAGTCTGCCGACATTATCACACCACCTTTGTGTGAGGGTACAAAGGCCTTTCTTATCTCCCGGCCACGCTCTGTTCGAATTGGGATATTCTGCAGGTTTGGTCTTACGGAACTTAGCCGCCCTGTAGATGTAAGTGACTGATTATATGTGGTATGTATCTTTCCGCTAATTGGAGATATTATAGAAGGGAGAGGGTCTATATAGGTAGATAGTAGCTTTTTAATATTTCTGTACTCCAGTATTTGAGAAACAACGGGATGGGCATCAATAAGCTCGGCAAGAGTCTCTTCGTCGGTTGAGTAGTTCTTTTTTGAGGTACGCTTGGCACTCTTTACAATCTTTAGTTTTTCGTAAAGCAGCACTCCAAGCTGTTTTGGGGAGGAGACATTTAGGGTAGGCTCATTGGCCATATCCCTTATGTTGCTCTCTATTCCAGCCAGTTCAAGAGTTAGCTGACGGCTGTACTCCTCCAGCATTGCAGTATCTATCTTTATTCCCTCATACTCCATATCGGCAAGCACGGTAATGAGAGGCATCTCTATATCGTTGTAGAGAGAGGTTATCTCCTCTTTCTCCAGCTCCTGTTGTAAGATTTTGTAGATGGGGAAAAGCAGTGAGACCTCTCTCAGCTGTATCTCTCTAACCATTTGCTGGTCATCTGCCGTATTGCTGAACAGATCTTTTGGAACCTCCTGAGCAGCCCGGTTAAGTTCTACTCCAAGGTAGGTTCCTGCAAGAATATCTATTTTATGGGATCTCTCGGGTGAGAGCAGGTAGTGCATCAGCTCAATATCTGCTAGATGACCTTTGATTCTAATGCCTATCGGCTCAAGAATGTTTATCAGAGTTTTAAGTTCGTATCCGCAGATTATCATTGAGCTCTGTTCAAAGATCTCTTTGAAGTTTGTGAGCTCCGTTGAGTTAATATTTACTATTGAAGCTACATCTTCGCAGCATAAAATAAGCTCGGGTGAAGAGATCTTCACGGAGAGATATCCATTTGAAATTACTATCGATTTTAGTTCGTCTACAGGAACCACTTTAGTTTTAATGAAAGTTGTGTTTTCACTTTCCGGTTGTGTAATCAAATTTCCCGATGCATTAATTTTCCCCTCTGAACTGAGTAAAAAAAGCTGCTCCAGCTGGGGAAGAGTTCTGGTTAAAGATGTGAACTCATATTGAGAGAAGAGAGCTTTAATCTTTGTGAAATTTGGGGTTTCGAGTTTGAGACTCTCTTCGTTCCACTCTACATCTACATTAACATCTATGGTAACAAGCCTTCTGCTGAGGTCTATATATTCGAGGGCCTGTTCAAATGCCTCCCTCTGTTTTTGAGGGAGTTGGTCAAGGTATTTGTAGATACCATCAACAGATTTATATCTCCCTATGAGTTTCTTTGAACCTACCTCTCCAATCCCTCTCACTCCGGGGATATTGTCTGAAGCATCCCCCCAGATTGTGAGGATATCAATTATCTGTAAAGGATTCTCAATCCCATACACCTCACAAATCTCATCTCTGCCAAGCAGTTCATTTTCAAGACCGTTTTTTCCCGGCTTATATTGGTAGACATTATCGTTTACAAGTTGGCCAAAATCTTTATCGGGGGTTACCATATATACAGTAAACCCCTCTTTGGCTGCTTTTGTCGCAATTGTTCCAATAACATCATCTGCCTCAAATCCACTCTTCATAATTACAGGAACAGAGATTGCCTCCATAATTTCAATCAAAGGCTCAAGCGCACTTTTTATTAGTTCCGGAGTTTCGCTTCTGTTTGCCTTGTACTCCGGATATAATTCGTGACGAAAAGTTTTTGCTGGGGGGTCAAAAGCTACTGCAAAGTGTGTAGGTCTCTCTTTAATGAGAAGTTCGATAAGGGTTTTTGTAAAGCCGAAGAGAATAGAGGTATCTACCCCTTTGGAGTTTATCATAGGCCTTCTCAGGAAGGCGTAATAAGAGCGGAAGATGAGAGCGTGCCCATCTATGAGAAGCAGTTTTTTCATCTCCATTAAATATTATCGTCTGCAATCCACTCCACAAAAGAGGAGGGGGTTTCGTAAAGCTTTATGCTTGAAAGTGAAAGGTGCTCACCAAGTTTGGATTTAATAATATCTGCGAAGTATATAGCCATATTTTCGCAGGTTGGCTGGAACTCAGTTATGACCACATTTGAGTAGGCTTGAGCAATCTCTGTTGCAAGAACTGCATCGGATCTTAGAATAAGAGCGTGGTCAAACGGTTCAATAATATATTTGTTCACCAGAGCTTTTAACTCCGAGAAGTCCAAAACCATTCCCGATTTGGGATTATTAAGCTCCTCCTTGGGGGAGCCTTTAAGAGTTACGAAAAGACGGTATGAGTGGCCGTGGATGTGCCTGCATTTCCCGTCGTAATCTGTGAGAGCGTGTGCTCCCTCAAAACGGAACTCTTTTGTTACTCTTATTATTGACATTCTTTTTTTGCAAAAGTATGATTTTTTTTTGTAAATGTGCCCAATTTTAATATTACTAATTTCAAGATTAAGTTACTCAATTTAACATTATCTTTAAGATTTGTAATTAAAAGTGTTGAAAAAATGAATTAAAATTTGTTTTTAGATTACAAATCAGTATTTTTGTCCAAAATAAACTTTGATATGGCAATAAACATTCAAAACATTCTATCAGATAACGCAAAGAGTATGAGAAGGTCGGCAATACGAGACCTTTTAAGCGTTGCAAACAGACCGGAAGTTATCTCATTTGCAGGTGGATTTCCAAATCCATCCACTTTCCCGGTTGAAGATCTGAAAGTAATTATGCAAGAGGTTCTCGAAGTTGAAAGCACCTCTGCCCTTCAGTATGGGCCTACAGAGGGAAACAACAAGCTGAGAGAGATTCTTGCACAAAGGTACAGAGATCAGGGTCTTGATATCACAATGCACAATATTCTTATCACGACCTCCTCTCAACAGGCAATTGATCTTACATCCAGAATATTCATAAACCCCGGCGATACCATCGTTTGCGGGCTTCCATCATACCTTGGAGCACTTCAGTCATTTTGGTCTTATCAGGGACAGCCTATAGGCATTCCAAAGGATGAGGAGTTGGAGGTTGTTGTTAAAACATTAATTTCAAGCGGAAAAAAACCAAAGTTTATCTACACAATACCGGATTTCCAAAACCCGTCAGGAATTACAATGAATCTTGAGCAGAGGAAGATGGTTCTGGAAATAGCAAAAAAATATGATTTGCTTGTAATCGAAGACAGCCCATACAGAGAGGTCCGTTTTGAAGGAGAAGCACAACCACTGATGTACTCAATGGATAATGAGCGTGTAATGCTTTTTGGGACGATATCTAAAACGATGCTTCCGGGTTTCCGAATCGGGTGGATTATAGCACCTGTAGAGATAATTGACAGGCTTGTTGTAGCAAAACAATCTGCAGATCTCTGCACACCTGTTTTTGATCAGGCGGTAGTTGCACGCTATTTTGAAAAAGGGCTCTTCGAAAAGAATCTGGGCAAAACAATTGACCTATACAGAAATAAGAGAGATCATATGCTCAACTGTTTTGAGAAGTATATGCCAAAAGGGGTTACCTGGACAAAACCGGAGGGTGGTCTGTTCCTTTTCGTAACTCTCCCACAGGAGTATGATACAAGAGAGCTGTTTGATGTGGCAATCAAAGAGAATGTTGCCTTTGTAATAGGAGAAGCTTTCCACTGTGACGGTTCAGGTAAAAATACGATGAGAATAAACTTCTCTTTTATGGATGAGCAGAAGACGGAAGAGGGTGTTAAGAGGCTATCAAAAGCTATAGAGAGAATGTTCGAAAAGTCAACTAAATAAATGTGACAAGTTTTGAATCAAACTTAAGAGAGGAGTCTTTGAACATCTGGTCAAAGGCTCCTTTTTCAATTAAATCTCCCGGTTCCCCCTCAAAAAAACGGGTATGACCCATAACCCATATTTTGTCGCAAAGCTTAAGAGCCTGCATAAGATCGTGAGTAGAGAAGATTACGGTTTTCTTCTCAGTAACGGCAATCTCTTTGAGAAGATTGGTAATTATTATCTTGTTTGCAATATCCAAAAAGGCAGTCGGTTCATCCAGCAGGATAATTTGGCTGTTCTGAACAAGACTTCTGGCTATTGCTGCCCTCTGAAACTCACCATCGCTTAATCTGGAGCTGTCACGCTTCTCAAATCCTTTAAGCCCCACTTTGACCAATGTTTCCAAAATTAGCGACCTATCCTCTTTTGAGATATTACCAATCCAGTTAGATCTGTTATAACATCCGGTAGCCACCATATCGAACAGAGAGAGATCTCTGGCTCTGGGGCTTTGTGAAGGTACAAAGGTGACCTGTTGTGCCAGGTTGGCAGGAGAGTAACTCTCAATCCTTTTGCCCATAATATTAACTGCCCCTTTATGATATTTGAGAATTCCCGAAATTGAGCGTAAAAGGGTACTCTTTCCCATTCCGTTTGCACCCACAACAGCTATCATCTCTGTGGAAGATGCAGATGCGTTAATATCGGAGTATATCACCTTGTTATATCCTAGTGATACCTTTATGAGTTCCAGTATTTTAATATCTTTCCCGCTCATATTTCCCTATATAAATCTGCTTTTAAGAATAATGAAGAGAATTACCGGAACTCCTATCAGGGCACTCACCGTGTTTATGGGAATCACTCCTGAATGACCCGGAAGCTGAGCTACTGTATCTGCAAAAATCATAATCGAGGCTCCCAAAAAAGCTGTAGCCGGCAAAAGTACTTTATGGTCTGCATTTCGAAAAACCAGCCTTGCTATGTGTGGCACAGCAATTCCGATGAAACCGATAGGGCCGCAAAATGCTGTTACACTGCCTGCAAGAAGTGTGGTGGCTATTAGGATTCTTCTGCGGGTACTCTCCATATTCACTCCGAGACTCTTTGCATATGCCTCCCCCATCAAAAGCGCATTAAGATCTTTGATATTGAAAACAGAGAGTGCAAAACCAATAACTATTAAAATAAACATTATCCATATCTTGATTGGGCTAAGGACAGAAAAACTCCCCATAGTCCACATAACAAAGATTTTAAGATCATTAGAGGCAGAGAAGTACTGAAGCAGAGATATAATTGCTCCTATTACACTCCCCAGCATTATGCCAAATATTAGAAGTGAGATGTTATCTTTTAATCTGGAGGAGACCAGAAGAATTAAAAGTGTGACAGAGAAAGCTCCAATCCAGGCAGATGCCGCAATTCCTATGTTTGAAAAGAGTGTAGAGGGAATTGTTATTCCAAAAGCTGAGAAGCCCATCAGAAAGATTGCAACCCCGAGACCGGCCCCGGAGCTGATGCCCAATATATAGGGATCTGCAAGCGGGTTTCTAAAAAGAGTCTGCATCTGCAAGCCACAAACTGATAGTGCTGCTCCCGCAAGCAGAGCAGTAATCGCTTTTGGGATCCTTAGAGAGAAGAGAATATCGCTGACAACCCTTGGTGCGTCGCCGCCGGTGAATGCATTAAAGATATCTCCGATTGGTAATATTATGGAACCCAGCACCAGATTAAGGATTGTAAATATTAATAATGATGCGAATATCAATATATATTTGGTGTGGTATGATCTCTCCTTTTTCAACTCGCTATTAAGATTTGGCCTCTAAGATAGTGCAAAAAAAGATAAATCTGTTTGATTTTATTTTCGTATTTTTGCCACCTTAACAGAGCAATTTAATTATAACATATATGAGAAAAAGAGTAGTAGCAGGCAACTGGAAGATGAATACAAACATTGAGGAGGGACTTCTTTTAGTAAAAGAGATAGATAATCTGGTAAAGGATCTTTCACAGGAGACCGGGGTAATTATTGCACCTCCATTCACCCATCTGGCAACCATATCTTCTCTGCTAAAAAGCGAAAACAGCAGAATCTTACTGGCTGCCCAAAACTGTGCAGATCACCAATCGGGCGCCTATACCGGCGAAGTTTCACCAAATACTTTGGCAGAGATTGGATGTAAATATGTTATAATAGGTCACTCCGAAAGAAGGGAGTATTATAGTGAGACCAACGACTTGCTTTTAAGAAAGATAGAGCTTGTTCTTAAAGCAAATATGAGTCCGATTTATTGTATAGGAGAGAGGTTGGAGGAGAGAGAGTCGAACAGACATTTTGATGTAGTTTCATCTCAAATTAAAGAGGTTCTCTATAATTTAAGTGAAGAAGAGCTGGAAAAAGTAATTATTGCATATGAACCTGTTTGGGCTATAGGTACCGGAAAGACAGCATCTTCGGACCAGGCAGAGGAGATGCACGAGTTTATTAGAGGTATAGTTGCAGATAAGTTTCCATCTTGTGCAGATAACATCTCAATTCTATACGGAGGAAGCTGCAAACCATCAAATGCGCAGGAGTTGTTTGCCCGTAAAAATGTAGACGGTGGACTGATTGGTGGAGCCTCTTTATCTGCAGTAGATTTTGCAGCAATTATCAAATCATTCTGATGAACTATATAGAGGTCTGTTTTGAGATCGAACCTTTCTCCGAAGATACGGCAGAGCTTATTATAGCTCAGATAGAGGATCTCCCGTTTGAGAGTTTTGTTGTAGAGTCACCCTATCTTAAGGCCTATATACCGCAGGAGAGCCACTCTCCATCGGAGATTAAAACTATTCTATATGGATTAACCAGCAGCGGAGAGTTCACCGTAAAGGTTACAAACAACTTCATTCAGGGGCAAAATTGGAATGCACTTTGGGAGAGTAATTTTTCTCCAATTGTTGTAGGTAATAGGTGTACTGTAAAGGCCACATTCCATAAGGGGCTGCCATCAAGCAAATACACCATAACAATTGATCCTAAGATGGCATTTGGAACCGGGCATCATCAGACCACCTATCTTATGATAGAGACAATGCTGGATATGAAGATTAAGGGGAAAAAAACTCTGGATATGGGTTGCGGTACAGGTATTTTGGCAATATTGGCTGTGAAGATGGGGGCAGCAGCTCCTGTTCACGCAATTGATATAGACCCGGTTGCAGTTGCATCATCAATTGAAAACAGTAGAAAAAACCGGGTATCAGAGAAGATTATATCCCTTACAGGAGACGCCTCTCTAATTCAGGCATCAAAATATGACCTTATACTGGCGAACATTAACCGAAACATAATTGTTTCAGATATCGAAACATATGCAAGAGGCCTTTTATCTGCAGGCGAACTTTTGCTAAGTGGTTTTTACAGGGAAGATGTGCCAATTATAGAGGGAGCGGCACAAGAGGTGGGGCTAAAGGTTGTATTTGTAAGAGAGATGGAGAGATGGAGCGCAATGTTGTTAGAAAAAAGTTGATTTTTTATACAATTGATATTGCAGGAATAAATAATTCTCTTACCTTTGCAGTCCTCAAAGAAAGCGGGCATGGCGTAATTGGTAGCCGCGCCAGACTTAGGATCTGGTGCCGAGAGGCGTGGGGGTTCGAGTCCCTTTGCCCGCACAAAGAAAGGCAGATACCCTTTGGGATATCTGCTTTTTACTTATAAGGTTGATTAAGAATTAAATAATAGTATATGAAGATCACACAAAAGAGTACAGACGACTTGACACTTATAGTCACACTTGCAATTGAGAAAGAGGACTACACAGAGAAGAGAAAGAAGATTCTTAGCGATTATCGTCGTAAGGCAGATATTAAAGGGTTTCGTAAGGGGATGGCTCCTATGAGTTTCATAGAGAAGACACACGGGAGAGCAGCTCTGTTGGATGCAGTTAACGGAGTAATCTCAGACGGACTCAACAACTATATTACCGAGAATAATTTAAACATCATAGGCGAACCGCTTCCAAACGAGAGCGAGCAGAAACCGATCGACTGGGAGAGCGACGAGCAATTTGAGGTCTCTTTTGATCTTGCAATGGCTCCAAAAGTTGAGATCAATCTAACTTCTAAGGATAAGATTCCATATTACGAAGTTGAAATCAGTGAGCAGGATATGATTAAATATCGCAGCAATCTGCTCAAACAATATGGTCAGCTGGTTGCTGCAGAGAGTGTAGAAGAGGAGGATTTCATTGTTGCAGACCTTGTACAGGAGGGAACTACAATTGAGGGGGCATATATAGCTCTCAGGTCAATAGCAGATGCCAAAATTAAAAAGAGTTTTATCGGCAAAAAGAGCGGAGATGAGTTTGCGATTAATGTTAACAAAGCTTTTGAGAACGAAACAGACAGAGCAGCCCTGCTTAAAGTTAAAAAAGAGGAGTTGGCAGCTTTGAATCCGGAGTTTAATGTTGTGATTAAAGAGGTGAAGAGATTTGAAGATGCTCAGATGAACGAGGAGCTCTATGATCGTATGTTTGGTGCCGGTGTAGTTAAGAGTGAGCAGGAGTTCAACGAGAAGATAGTTGAGAGGATTAAATCTGAATATACACAGGAGAGCGACTACAGATTTATGCTTGACGCAAGGGATGCCCTTATTGAGAAGGCTGCAATTGCGCTTCCGGAGCAGTTTCTAAAGAGATGGCTTCATAGTGCCAACGAAGGTAAATTCTCAATGGAGGAGATAGAGAAAGACTTCCCTCTCTTCCTTAAAGATTTCCGCTGGCAGATGGTTCGTCAATTCATTACAAAGGAGCAGGATATTAAGCTAACCAGAGAGAATCTCCTGGATCACGCAAGGAAGATAGCAGCATATCAGTTTGCAATGTACGGTCTGAATAACGCTCCTGCAGAGCAGATAGACCACTATGCAGAGACTCTTCTTGCAAATGAGAAAGAGGGGAAAAGGATTTATGAGAAGGTAGAGGATGATTTGGTTTTGGAATATGTTCGTTCTGTTGTTACCCTTGACAAAAAAGGGATATCTATTGAAAAACTGCACGAGCTAACTAAATAATTTTTAATTTTATAAAAAAACGAGTTATGGCTACTGATTTTGAAAAATATGCAATTAAGCACAGAGGTATAAGCAGTCTGACTCTTCACAGGGTAAACTCACTTTACAGTGCATATATTAACCCGACAATTATTGAGGAGAGACAGCTCAATATTGCTGCAATGGATGTATTTTCAAGACTGATGATGGACAGGATTATCTTTTTGGGAGTTCCCATTAATGATGATGTTGCCAATATTATTCAGGCGCAGCTTCTCTATCTGGACTCAACCGAGTCAAAATCTGATATTCAGCTCTATATTAACTCTCCCGGGGGCGGTGTTTATGCAGGACTTGGTATCTACGATACAATGCAGCTGGTATCATCCGAAGTTGCAACAATTTGCACCGGAATGGCGGCCTCAATGTCTGCAATTCTGCTAACTTCAGGTGCAAAGGGGAAGCGCTCTGTTCTCCCTCACTCAAGAGTTATGATTCACCAACCTATGGGTGGTGCAGAGGGTCAGGCAAGCGATATAGAGATAACTGCAAAACAGATAGTGACTCTCAAAAAAGAGCTTTATGAGATAATCTCTTACCATACAGGTAAACCATATGAGCAGATAGAGAAAGATGCCGACAGAGATTACTGGATGAGAGCTTTGGAGGCTAAAGAGTATGGGATGATTGACGAAATCCTTACCAATCCAAATAAAAAATAGCGGGATGCCTTCTAAATACAACGATTTCTGTTCATTTTGCGGAAGAGGCAAAGATGAGGTAGATGTCCTTATAACAGGAGATATATCTGCCATCTGCAATGAGTGTGCCCAGCAGGCTCTTGACTACTCTAAGGAGGCATTAAGCGCAAAGAGGGCCAAGAACGGCATATCTGCACCGGCCACTAAGGTGCTTAAACCAAAAGAGATTACCCAGTTCCTTGACCAATATGTTATTGGACAGGACGAGGCAAAAAGATACCTTGCTGTTGCAGTATATAACCATTACAAAAGAATCAACAATCACGCAGATGACGATATGGATCTTGAAAAATCCAACATTCTTCTTGTAGGCCAGACAGGTACCGGAAAGACACTTTTAGCCAGGTCAATTGCAAAGATGTTGGATGTTCCCTTTACAATTGTAGATGCAACTGTATTGACAGAGGCAGGATATGTGGGAGAGGATGTAGAGAGCATTCTTACCAGACTACTTCAGGAGGCTGACTACGATGTAGATAGGGCACAAAGAGGGATAGTCTTTATCGATGAGATAGATAAGATTGCCCGCAAAAGCGACAATCCATCTATAACCAGAGATGTTTCCGGAGAGGGTGTGCAGCAAGCTATGCTAAAACTTCTGGAGGGTAGTGTGGTGAATGTTCCGCCTCAGGGGGGGAGAAAACACCCGGAGCAGAGGATGATTGCCGTGAATACAAAGAATATCCTCTTTATATGTGGAGGTGCATTTGAAGGAATTGACAGAAAAATCTCTCAAAGGCTCAATACACAGGTAGTCGGTTACGGCACTATGATTAAAAAAGAGAAGATAGACAGGAATAATCTTTTAAAATATATTGCACCACAAGATCTTAGATCTTACGGACTGATTCCGGAGATTATCGGTCGACTTCCGGTGCTCACTTACTTGGAGGCACTTGATAAAAAAGCGTTGAGAAGAATACTCACCGAACCAAAGAATGCGCTTGTTCGTCAGTACATTAAGTTGTTTGAACTGGATGGTGTAAAGCTCAAAATCGATGAGAATGTTCTGGATTTTATAGTAGATACCGCAGTAGATTACAAATTGGGGGCAAGAGGTCTAAGATCAATATGTGAAGCCATAATGGTAGATGCGATGTATCATACACCATCTGAGAGTAAAAAGAGACTCTCAATCAAACTCCCTTATGCAAGAAAGATGGTAGATAAATTTACCGGTTCGTTACAGATTACAAAAGAGGCTTAGCGCCTCTTTTTTTTTGTATATTTGTCTAAAACCAACCGGTTATGGAAAATATAAGAATCTCTACAGCGCAGTTTGAATCCAGATCTGCAGACAAAGGATATAACCTTGCAATAATGGAGAGACTATCTGCTGAGGCAGCCGCAGCTGGCTCCAATGTGATTGCTTTCCACGAATGCTCTCTTACAGGCTATACTTTTGCAAGAAATTTAAGTAAAAAAGAGCTGCTGGATATAGCAGAGTTCATACCCGACGGAGAGAGTATGAAAAACCTTACAGAGATTGCCTCGGAGTACAATATCGCAATTCTGGCTGGCCTCTTTGAAAAGGATAAAAACGGAGATATCTACAAAGCCTATGTTTGTGTTACATCTGACGGTGTTGTTGCCAAACACCGCAAACTTCACCCCTTCATTAACCCTCACCTGACTGCCGGTAACAGTTATACGGTCTTCGATCTCTTCGGTTGGAGATGTGGAATTCTCATATGCTACGACAATAACATTTTAGAGAATGTTAGGGCAACAAAGCTGCTGGGTGCAGATATTATTTTTATGCCTCACGTAACGATGTGTACCCCATCTAAGCGACCCGGATCTGGCTTCGTTGATCCTAAATTATGGATTAACAGAGAGGTGGACCCGACATCTTTACGGCAGGAGTTTGATGGTCCCAAAGGGAGAGAGTGGCTTATGAGATGGCTCCCCTCAAGAGCTCACGACAACGGAATATATGTAGTCTTCTCAAACCCTATAGGGATGGATGATGACCAGCTCAAAAACGGATGTTCAATGATTATTGACCCTTACGGAGATATCGTTGCCGAGTGCCGTAAACTGGGTAACGATTTTGAGACCGCCCTTATTACTCCGGGAAAACTGATCTCCGCAGGTGGTTCAAGATATACTAATGCAAGAAGACCAAATCTTTACGGAGATATAATATCGAAGAGTCACAATCCGGTTCAAAAGATTGCCTGGATGGATGATTAATCTCTGTCCGGTCTGTACCCTTGCCGATACTCTCCGATAATCTTAAGATTCTCCGTTATAGGCGTAATAGCATCCAGAGCCTGGCGATATCTTTTATAATCATCAAAAATCAAATCGGTATAAAAGAGGTACTCCCACTCTTTTCCGACAATAGGCAGTGATTGAATCTTTGTCAGATTCATATCGTATATAGAGAGAACGGAGAGTACGTGAGAGAGCTTTCCTTTGGTATGCGGCAGCGAGAAGCAGAGTGAGGCTTTGTTTATAGTTTGCGGGGTTAGCCTGAGTATATCTTTCACCGTCTCATTTGTTGCAATTATAATAAACCGGGTATAGTTTCTCTTATTACTCTCAACCCCCGACTTAATTATCTCCAAGTTGTACATATTTGCCGCAAGTTCGCTTGCAAGAGCTCCCACTCCTTTGAGATTTTCTTCCCTTATACGCTTAGCACTCAGTGCAGTATCTACAGAGTCAATAATCTTTACCCCATTTTTACGGAGTTCATTGAGAAAGAGGTGACACTGCATTATGGCCACAGGGTGGGAGTGTATCTCCCGAATATCGCCGACTCTCTCACCCGGCAGAGCTAAAAGATTCTGAACCACCCTTATATACTGTTCTCCCACCACCGGAAGATTGCTTTCGTGAATAAATGAATGATTTTGAAGCAGTGACCCTGCAACCGAATTCTCAACCGCCACAATTCCACAATCCGGCTTCTTCTTTTGTAACTCTTCAAAAAGATCCGAAAAGGTGTCACACGGAACAATTTTAACACTGTTGTTTTCAAAGAACTGCTTTGCCGCAATTTCGTGAAAAGCCCCGAATCCACCCTGGATTGCCACGCTGACCTCTTTTTTTCTATTCATAGTTTTCATCAATAAAGGTTAAAAAAAAAGGCCCCGAAAAACGGGGCCTTAATACTATTGTAACAAATTATCAATAACATATAAGCCCCTTTTGCAGTCCAAAAAAGAAACAGAAGAGAGTGTATGTTGTTGCATTGTTCATCGGGAGCAAAGTTAACAATTATTATTCATTATAGTAGTTATAGAACAGGGCAATTGACTCAATCCCTTTAAAAAACTGACCAAGGAGATAACTCTCATTTGGTGAATGGATAACATCTCTTTCCAGACCGAAGCCCATAAGAAGAGGGTTTGCTTTAAGTATTGTCTGCAAGTCTGCAAGAACAGGAATGCTTCCGCCGCCACGACTCGGTACTGGATCTATACCATACACCTCACCAATAGCTCTTGAGGCAGATTTATAAACTTTGGAAGATATTGGGCAGAGGAACCCCTGACCGCCGTGGTGAGGTGTTACTTTGATCTTAACTCCCACAGGTGCAAGAGAGATAAAGTGCTCTTCAAACAGTTTTGCAATCTTTTTATTATCCTGGTTAGGTACGATTCTCATAGATATCTTTGCATAGGCCTTAGATGGGATAACAGTTTTTGCACCCTCTCCGGTATAACCGCCCCAAATACCGTTCACATCAAGACACGGGCGAATTCCGGTTCTCTCCATTGTAGTATAACCCTGCTCTCCGGTAACTCCGTCGATATCCAAAAAATGTTTGAACTCATTTTCGTCAAACGGAGCGCGTCCCAGCATCTCTCTCTCCTGGGTTGTAAGTTCAACAACATCGTCGTAAAAACCTTTAATGGTTACCCTACCGTTATCGTCAATAAGTTTAGAAATCATTGTGGCAAGAACATTTATTGGATTTGCAATTGCGCCTCCGTAGTGTCCTGAGTGAAGATCTTTGTTTGGACCGGTAACCTCAACCTCCAGATAAGCAAGTCCCCTCATACCAACATTGATAGATGGGATCTTCTCGTCTATCATAGTTGTGTCGGATACAAGAATATCGTCGCAACTTAACATCTCCTTATGAGCAACAGCCCACTCAGGAAGACTTGGAGAACCAATCTCCTCCTCCCCGTCAATTATAAACTTAACATTGCACTTAAGTTGGTTGGTTTTTACGAGATATTCAAAGGCTTTTATATGCATAAATCCCTGGCCTTTATCGTCATTGGCACCCCTTGCATAGATTGCGCCATCTCTAATTTCAGGCTCAAATGGCGGAGTTGTCCACAGGTTGAGCGGGTCTGCCGGCTGAACATCGTAGTGTGCATAAACCAGAATGGTTGGTTTTGACTTGTCTATGATCTTCTCTGCAAAAACAACCGGGTGCCCCTTTGTCGGGTGCACTTCTGCTTTGTCACATCCCGCTTTTAGGAGTAGTTCTACGTATTTCTCAGCTGCTTTTAGCATATCATCTTTATGAGCAGCCATTGAGCTAATTGATGGAATCCTTAAAAGCTCAAACAATTCCGAAAGGAATCTATCTCTGTTCTCCTGAATGTAGTTTTTGATCATACTTGTCTATTATTTAATTAATTACTTGAATTATATTTGAATATTACAAAACATATCTAATTGTTAGAGCAAATCCATTACCCTTTAATCCCGCATTTTTAATCATCTGAATTCTTGGATTCCAGTCAAATGAGAGAGCAATCGGAGAGTCGTGAAATTTATACTCTAAACCTGCCATACCCTCTAGAGACATTATAAAACCGCTTGATTCTCCAACATAGATGCCTGCAGAAACACCCGGACCTGCAAAAGCCGACAGCCCGTCTACATTAAGCCCGAAGTGAAAAAGATAGAGCCCTGTAACCTCTATTTTCATCTCATTTTTGTAGAGGAAGTCAAGGTCAAGAATTCCCTCAATCGCTTTTTTTGGCTCAATGAAATTTTTGTAGCTGACCCCTAAGCTTGAGCCTAATCTCAACCCTACAGCACTTTTGTACTCCTGAGAAAATAGCGTTGAGCCCATCGTGAGCAGCGTTAGCACAATTAATAATCTCTTCATTTTAAAAATAACTTATCTCCCTGGACTCCATTTGAGATAGCAAATTATTTGCCAACCTGCTTGCCCCCAAACGGAATAGGTTACTGTTTAACCACTCAGAACCCAGAATTGTTTCAACAATTGCGTAATATTTTATAGCATCGGATGGAGTTACAATGCCTCCTGCAGGTTTGAACCCGACTTTTTTACCGGTTGTTTTGTGGAACTCCTTAATAGCCTCACACATAACAATGGCTGCCTGAGGTGTTGCGGCCGGCTCTGACTTTCCGGTAGAGGTTTTAATGAAATCTGCTCCTGCTTCCATAGCCAGCATAGATGCGTCATAAATTTTTTGACTCTCTTGTAATGCACCGGTCTCAAGTATTACTTTGAGATGTACCCCACCTATTGCTCTCTTTATCTGAGATATCTCATCTGCTGCTTTGTCAAACTCTTCTCCAAGAAAGTAATTCAAAGAGAGCACGATGTCAATTTCATCGGCACCGGCATCTGCTGCCATTTTGCACTCCCTTATTTTTATCTCGGTAAAGCTTTGTGAACTTGGAAAAACGCCGGATACCACAGCCAGCTTTACACCTTTGTCCGTGAGATTAGCTCTCGCTGTTTTTACGAAATTTGGGAAGATACACATTGCCGCAACCTGTCCATAACCAGGAAATGCATCACGAAATTGGTTTACCTTCTCTGTCATTGAGATGATCTTCGCCTGAGTATCTGTTGTATTTAGTGAAGTTAGGTCTATAAAACCAAAGCAGGCAGAAAAAACATCTTTTCTCTCCCAACTCTTAATATTATTATCTATCTCATTAAGTAACTCTGTTGTTGATTTCATTGAAAGTACTCTTTTTGTTGTTTAAATATAGGATTAATTATTCAATCGGAGGTTAATATTTTAGTCACTACTTAATAATTGATCTCTTTTGTATCTATCCAAATTGTAACAGGGCCGTTATTGAGCAATGAAACCTTCATATCTGCACCGAATACTCCGCTTTTTACCTCTTTTGAGGATACAGCGGTTAATAAAGATTTGAATTTTTCATAAAGTGGAATTGCCTTTTCCGGACGGGCGGCCTTGATGTAAGAGGGTCTGTTTCCCTTTTTTGTCTGAGCGTGAAGAGTAAATTGGCTGATGAGTAGAATTTCTCCCGAAATATCAGATACAGAGAGATTCATAACACCATTTTCATCATCAAATATTCTAAGATTTACAATTTTTCGTGTGGCGTATTCCAAATCACTGTCGTTGTCCTCATCTTCAAATCCGGCGAAGATAAGCAGCCCCTCATTTATCTCTCCGGTAAGAACTCCGTCTGAGACCACCGATGCATTTGAGACTCTCTGTATTAAAACTCTCATTTTTTAGATTTTATCCACTAATTGTTATACTAAAACCAACATCAATGAGCGGTGCGGCAATTCTGTTCATCTGTTCAATTGTCACCTTTTCCAGCCCCTGAGCGGGTGTCTCTCTGTCTATGGTATACATCATTATCTCCCTGGGCTCTGTTTTTTTGACAACCTCATACCAGGCTTTAACCTCCCTATCGGTTGTGTTGTCAAAAAGCTCTCCATCGAATCTCCCCCGTAGAAACATCGTCTGGAGCACAAACCGCCCTTTGAATGGTAGAAGATTGGTTATAATCTTCTCTATTGAGTAATCAAACTGTGGTCTGTCAATTATTTGTACACTTGAGTCAAATGCAGAATCTATCTTGATTATGGCATTATCCACTCTTAAAAGCGCATCTTCGACATCTTTTATTCCAATTCGGGAGCCATTTGTTAGAACAGATACTTTTGCCTCTTTTGCATATTTATCTCTAAGTTCTAGGGCAATTGAGATTATTTCGGCGAAGTTGGGGTGCATAGTGGGTTCTCCGTTTCCCGAGAATGTAATGGTATCTATTCTGCCAATTGTTTTATCGTGGTTTATAAGTTTTTCTGCAAGACTCTGGCTAACCTCCACCACAGAGGGCAGTTTTTTATCCTCTTTTCCATCTTTGTTAAAGCCGCACTCGCAATAAATACAGTCGAAATTGCACCATTTTCCGAATCTTGGTAATAGGTTGACCCCCAGTGAAACTCCCAGTCTTCTGCTTTTTACCGGTCCGAAAACTATCTCGTTAAACAGAATTGTTGACATCTTCTTTACCCTTTTTATCTTATATATTATTATTCTATCTCTATCTCTATCTAGGACTCTAAACCAACCTGATGCTTTTGCTTTTGGTTGTAAGTTGATTTTTTTGGAAATCTATATTATCAATCAATACAACTCCCGGTCTTTTCCCCACCTCAAAAGAGCCGAATCTCTTTTCAATGCCAAGAAACCTGGCTCCATTGAATGAACTCCACTCCAGAATTTGGGTAAGTGGTATGGCAGGAAAATATTTATGAATGCATATAATCTCATCTGCAATCGAAAGCGCACTATTACTTGAAAGTGAATCTGTCCCTATAGTAATGGATGCATTATATCTTATGAGCAGCTCCAGCGGTGGAAGTGCGTTGTGAATGAAGAGATTTGAAAGGGGACATATTGCCCAGAAGAGGTTTCTTATTCGGGAGGTTGCATACTCAACACTTTCGCTGTCTGAGAATGTATTATGCACCAAAAGAACTCTCTCATCTTCAATTTTTTGTGCAGATTCTACACAGTTTAAAAAGTATATAAGAGAGGGTGTTCCGGTAACAGGAGGGGTTGATAGCCCTCTCTGAGTGTATTGTTGTGCAAGGGGGCCTCTCCCTTTTAGTATAAGCTCCTCCTCTTCCCAACTCTCCTGATTGTGGTAGGATAGCCAGCCCGATTTTAGGCCCGCTGTTGAGATTGCTTGTAAAAGTTGTGGGCTCATTGAGTAGCTGGAGTGAGGGGTGGGAGCGGCATCTAAACCAAACTCTTTAGCTTTTTGAGTGAGCTCGTTCGCCCTAATTAATATCTCATCTACCTGTGAGGGTTCTGTGCCGAAAAACTCAAGAAATGTTCGTGTGTAAATTGGAGATTCTGTTTTTACGGCAAAACTGTCAGCAGTGTTGCTGATATCAGCCATTGCAGTTACACCCGAGTCATAAAGCATCTGCATCTCCATTTTCATCACCTCTTTGCGGGCGTTTTCATCCAGATTGTTACGCAGCTTAACCACATCTTTGATAAAGCCGGACATTCCCGTACCTCTGTCAAATATATCTTTAAGATGAGAGAGCTCTATGTGACAGTGGGAGTTAACAAACCCCGGAACCAGAATCCCATTATAAAATTCGGTACTTTCAGTCTCGTCACTCAGCCGGCCAATCTCAACAATTGTACCGTCATCATCTAAGGTAAGAACCCCCTTCGGGATCGGCAATGATGAGTTCAGTGGGTAGAGGTATTGTGCGGCGATTTTTCTCATTTATTTTGATTATTGAAAATTTAGTGGTGTCACTTTGGTAGTTCTCCCGCCACCATCGACTCATTGTGGGTGTTTCATAAATTCTTGTAAGAGAGTCACCAAGAGATACTCTAAATTCAGGATGTTTTTCGGGTAACACTATCCAACGGATTGCCCTATTTTTTGGGTCGTATTTAATAACAGAATTTGAAAGTTCAACCATCTTTCTGATTGGAGCGGCAATGGAGTCTGCCCTCTCTCTGTTGCGGATTATCTCAATTATTGCCTCCTCCTCCTTTTCCAGCAGTATCTTTGCTTGTGCATAGAAACTTTTAAGTTTTAATGGGCGCGAGAGGTAGTAGTCCAGTGTATTTATGAAATCCTCAGAGGTATACCCGTAGTGATTAAATATCGATTCATATATCTTTATGGTATCTGCCCTTAAAACCAGTTTGTAATCTGTATTTATGTACCTGTCAACTTTATAAAGTTGAGCAATTATCTCCGGCATTCTCTTCTGCGGTATATACTCCCGTGAACAGGAGAGAGCCGCAAAGAGCGAAAAAAATAGTATGAATGAAATATGCCTCATCGTTATCTGTTATAGCTTACAAAGTTAATTTATTATTGTTATTTTTGCCCAAAAAAAGATGAGAGTACTTATTATCGGCTCCGGAGGAAGAGAGAACGCTATTGCCTGGAAGATATCTAAAAGCCCCTTGCTGGAGAAACTTTTTTGTGCTCCGGGGAATCCCGGTACATCCTCAGTTGCAGAAAATCTTAATATTGATATAAAGAATTTTGATGCAGTAAAATGTGCTGTTCTGGAGAACTCTGTAGATATGATTGTTGTAGGTCCGGAGGAGCCTTTGGTTAATGGAATGGGAGACTTTTTTAAAAATGATGAGTCTCTCAAGGAGATAATTTTTATAGGGCCGGGATCTGAGGGTGCAAAACTGGAGGGGAGTAAAGAGTTTGCAAAGGATTTTATGTATAAATACAGAATCCCCACAGCCGGTTATAAAAGTTTTAATATAGATAGCTTCGAGGATGCAGAGCAATACATTGACTCGCTTAAAGCCCCGTATGTGCTTAAAGCAGATGGTTTGGCAGCAGGGAAGGGGGTTTTGATTATTGACGATTCACGGCAGGCAAAAAGAGAGCTTAAAGAGATGCTTACCGGTCGATTCGGCTCTGCGGGAGATAAGGTTGTAATAGAGGAGTTCCTTTCCGGAATTGAACTCTCTGTATTTGTGTTGACTGATGGTAAGAACTATCTTATTTTACCGGAGGCAAAAGATTACAAAAGAGCCTGTGATGGAGATAAAGGCCTTAATACCGGCGGAATGGGGGCGGTATCACCGGTTCCTTTTGCAGATGCCGACTTTATGCGCAAGGTAGAGAGTCGTATAATAGTACCTACTATTGCGGGACTTCAAAATGAGGGTATAGAGTATAAAGGGTTTATTTTCATAGGTCTTATGAATTGCAGCGGAGATCCCTATGTGATAGAGTATAATGTTAGGATGGGCGATCCGGAGAGTGAGGCAGTTATTCCAAGAATTGAGAGCGATCTTCTTTCACACTTCATCGCATTGGGAGAGGGTAGACTGGATAGAGAGAGAATAGAAATTTCAGATAAGTTTGCGATAACTCTGGTTATGGTTTCAGGAGGTTATCCCCAAAGTTTCGAAAAGGGATTTGAAATATCAGGAGCTTATGAGTTGTCCGGTGAGATGCTTTTTCATTCAGGAACAACATTTAATGAGGGTAAATTGGTAACTTCCGGGGGAAGAGTTCTTGCACTTACCGCTCTTGCAGATGGAATACAAAGCGGCAGAGAAAAACTCTACTCTCTTGCGCGAAAGGTAAGCTATAAAGGCATATTCTACAGAGGAGATATTGGTTTGGATCTTATCACACACTAAACTATGGGTAAAGAAAGCAGATATAAGTTTGTCTCTTCCCCCTTTTTTTTGGGGCTATATCTTATATTTATGCTGGTTACCTCTTTTATTTTGTCTGATGGACAAATTAACTTTACCCCTGCAAAATGGATTCCCATCTTTGCAGGAGTAATCGATACAGAATCCATCTCAACTACTATCTCCGTCCTTACTGCCGTTGCAATAATATCTTTCACGGCATTCAGTCTCTATTTTGTTAACGAAAAAATCTTCTCTTGCGGGAAAAGCTCCTCATCGCTTTTTTTGATCTATCTTATTTTGTTACTATCTAGCCCGGAGACGATTTTCTTAAGCGGCGCAACTGTTGCAGCACCTCTCTTTTTATGGTCTCTATACTACTCAATGATTACAAAAGAGGGGGACAAAAACCTCTTTATGGCCTTGTTTCTTATCTCTTTGGCAACTCTTTTTGATTTTCACTCAGTGGTACTGATCCCTTTTATTCTCTACTACTCACTAGTTACCTCCTCTTTTGCCCTAAGAGGGATTCTTGTCGCAGTCGGGGCTATCTTGGTTCCCTATATTTTACTCTTTTCGTTTCGTTATCTGATGTTTGATGACACATCACTATTTGCAGAACTTCTCGTTACGGATCTTCTCTCTTTCTCGTCTCCTTACATATACCTTGAGAGTGTTGCAAAGATAGTTTTGATAATCTTTATGGTTCTTATAATAACCCGCGCTCTGATCTCAATTTTTTCAATAATTAACAGGTATAAGGTAGTGAAGTCAATAGGGCTTGTTAGAAACATTAGTTTAATGTTGGTTCTTATTGGTGCAATGCTCATTTATAGAGAGTCTCAGGGTATGTTGACAAATCTGCTTGCCCTGCCGCTATCATTCATAATAGTGGAGTATCTCTCATTGAAGAGCACAAACAGATACAGAAGAGTTGAGTTCTTTGTTTTGCTGATATTAATAGTACTTAACAGAGTTGCCCAGTTCGTATAAACTCCTTTAACCAAATCTGGCCGGGGGAGAAAAATAAATGAGAGAGGGTGGTCAAAAGTAATTTTGACCACCCTCTTTATCTAATTAATTTATGATTTAAATTGTCCTTCCGGGATACTGTTTTAGAGCCTCTTCAAGGCACTTCATTGCATTTTTGAGATCTTCAATCTTTAGGACATATGCGATTCTTACTTCATCTTTGCCCTTCCCTTTTGTTGCATAAAATCCTGCTGCGGGAGCAACCATAACAGTCTGATTCTCGTAGCTGAAATCTTCCAGCAGCCACTGAGCAAACTTGTCGCTGTCGTCAACCGGAAGTTTAGCTATGGTATAGAAAGCCCCCATAGGCATTGGTGACATAACTCCCTCCATTTTATTGAGAGCTCCAATAACAAAATCTCTGCGTTTAATGTATTCGTCACGAACGGCTACGAAGTACTCTTTAGGTGTGTTAAGTGCACCTTCGGCTGCAATCTGACCATATGCCGGAGAGCATAGTCTGGCCTGAGCGTAGCGTAGTACCGCACTCATTACCTCTTTGTTTTTTGATACAATAGCACCTATACGAACACCGCAAAGACTATATCTTTTGGAGACTGAGTCAAGCAGAATCACATTCTGCTCCAGCCCGTCAAGGTGCATACAGGAGAAGTGAGGCTCGTCTGTGTAGCAGAACTCTCTGTAAACCTCATCTGAGTAAATAAAGAGCTCATTCTTTTTGGCAAGCTCACCCAACTTTATCAGGGACTCTTTTTTATAGAGTGTTCCGGTAGGGTTACCCGGGTTGCAGATAATAATTCCTTTTGTCTTAGGGGTGATAAGTTTTTCAAACTCGCTAACATCCGGAAGAGCAAACCCATCTTCAATATTTGTCTGGATTGGCTTAAGTATTACATCATTTTGCACTGCAAAGGAGTTGTAGTTTGTATAAAACGGCTCCATTACAATAACTTCATCATCCGGGTTACAGGTGACTGCCAGAGCAATCTGAAGTGCTTCACTTCCTCCGGTAGTGATGTTAATTTCGTTGGCCTTAACATTGATATTAATCCCCTGGTAGTATTTCGCAAGTCCCTCTCTGTAAGATTCAAACCCGGCAGAGTGAGGATAAGATATAAGCTCAAGGGTGTTGTTTTTAACTGCATCTAAAGCCTCTTTTGGAGAAGCGATATCCGGTTGGCCAATGTTCAGGTGGTAAACTTTTACCCCTTTTTTCTTGGCAACATCTGCAAAAGGCACTAATTTCCTTATTGGAGAGGCCGGCATCTGATGTGCTTTTTTTGAAAGTGTTAACATCTCTATTTTAAATTTTGTTTAGTTATAATTTGATTGAATATTGTTATATATTGTAAGGCAAATAAAGATCTAATATAGGTAAAAGTTAATAATTAACAACAAAAAAAGTATCAATAATTTATTAATTCTCTCATAAATCCCTCAATGCCAATTTGCATCTGTGCAGTTCTTGCTGAGAAATTATTTGCCAGAATTGCAAAATAGATCAATTCACCATTATCTCTCTCTACATAGCCTGCATAACAGCGCACATTTCCAAGAGATCCGCTCTTGGCGTGTATTCTTGTTTTCTTCTCATTCTGTTCATTTGCCAATACACTTTTGAGAGTTCCCGGACCTCCGGGTTGCGGCAGTGAGTTGAAAAATGTGGTAAAACTGCTGCTCTCTCTCATTTTTGAAAAATAGTTGCAGAAGAATCTGGCAGATACATAGTTCTGTCTGGATAGTCCGCTACCGTCAGATTGGGTAAATCCTCTCTTCTTGATTCCCATTCCATCCAACTCCCTTCTCAACGCAACCCTTGCCGAGTCGTAAGAACCTACTCCGGTTGCCCTTTTACCAATCATTTTTAGCAAGGTCTCCGCGTAAAAATTATTGCTGATTCTGTTAGTGACATTTACTATTGAAGATAGAGCAGGAGAGAGTGTCTCTGCAACGATTGTAAGTTGATATGGTTGTAAAGAGTTAAACTCTCTTGCATCTTTTATTTTAGAATCACTAATAATTCCGCTTTTTAAAAGGTATTGACGAAACTCCCAGGCACAACTCAGGTGAGGAAATTTATTTGAAAAAGTTATAGATATTGAGTCTGATCCTGCAGCTAATGTGCCTTTAATTTGAGATATTTTTGCTAGATCGGAGATGTAGTATGAGCTTCTGTTACCACTCTTTACATCACCCGTAGTGAGTTCATTTCTGTACTCCATCCCGGGTATTTCCGGATAAACACCCATCAAAGAGACCCTGTCACCCGGGTTGATCCCGGGTATAAATTTGAATTTCTGGAGATTTTCATAGAATGAAAGCCCGGATACACCGCTCCCGTATGCGGGGCCGAGATTACTCCAGGACCAGCTCTCCGGAACGATTTCAGGTTCAAAAAACCTGTCATCGGCGACTATGTGACCGTTTATACGTCTGATACCGGCAGCTGCTATTGCATCCCTCCACTGGAGAAACAGATTTTCGACGGGAATTGCCAAAGTATCCGAAGAGCCCAAAGTTGGATCTCCACCACCTACAATATATAGATCTCCGTATAGAACTCCATTTCTTATCTCCCCGGAGTAACCAATTTTCGTAGAAAACCGGAAGTCAGCTCCAAGCAGGTTAAGAGCCACCCCTGTTGTAATGGTTTTCATTGTAGATGCGGTGAGCAAAGGCATATCCGGATTCCAGGAGGCTACACTCTTGCCCCGGGAGTCCATAACCATTATTCCGACAACTGCATCTGTAAAGAGTGTATCTTTTTTTAGTTTCCCGATATAATTTTGGATATTATTGGATTGGGAAGATAGGCTCAAGGGGGACAAAAATGTGATTAAAATTAATAGAAAACGGAGAATCTGTTTCATAGTGGTAAATTTTGGTTTAGGGTACAAAAGTATAAAAAATGGTCAGGTTTTTTTAAAAATATAACTACATTTGCCCGATTAATAATATAAGTATATGAGCAGTTTCAGAAAAAGAGCATTGGATGAATTTTCCAGCCACAGGGCTGAAAGGTTTTATGTTGAGAAACAACCGGTATCCCAGTATTTTGGTCAAAATGTTTTTGATATTGAAAAGATGCGACGATACCTGTCGTCCGAAGCTTTTGAAGCTGTACAGCTGGCAGTAATTGACGGTGTAAAAATTGACAGAAGCATCGCCAACCAGATTGCATCAGGAATGAAGGCCTGGGCACTTGAACGGGGCGCAACACACTATACACACTGGTTTCATCCGTTAACCGATGCCACCGCAGAGAAACACGAGGCTTTTGTAGACCCTTCAAAGAACGGAGGGGTATTCGAAAATTTCCGGGGGGAGGCTCTGGTTCAACAAGAGCCAGATGCATCAAGCTTCCCGAACGGTGGACTGAGAAACACCTTTGAGGCCAGAGGATACTCTGCCTGGGATCCATCATCTCCTGCATTTATTATTGATGATACCCTTTGTATTCCGTCTGTATTTGTCGCATATACAGGGGAGTCTCTCGATATGAAGACCCCTCACCTTAAATCTTTGCAGCAGCTGGACAAAGCAGCAACAGAGCTTGCAAAGATGTTCGACTCAAAAACAGTCAGAGTTAATGTAATGCTTGGAATCGAGCAGGAGTACTTTCTGGTGGATGAGGCTCTCTACAGGGCAAGACCGGACCTTATGTTGTGCAACAGAACTCTTATCGGACATACTGCAGCAAAAGATCAGCAACTCGAGGATCACTATTTTGGAGCAATCCCTTCAAGAGTGATGTGTTTTATGAAAGATTTCGAGACAGAGGCATTTAAGCTTGGGGTAGTTCTTAAGACTCGTCATAATGAGGTTGCCCCAAATCAATTTGAGTTCGCCCCATATCATGCAGAGGCTAATCTCTCCGTAGATCATAATCTTATGATGATGATTTTGATGAGAAAAATTGCCAAAAAGCACAAACTTAAAGTTATTTTCCACGAAAAGCCATTTGCGGGTATAAACGGTTCCGGAAAGCACTGTAACTGGTCAATGGTTACAAACAACGGGGTTAACCTGCTCTCTCCCGGAAAAACACCAAGAAACAACATCCAGTTTCTTAGCTTCTTTGTCTCAGTGATACGGGCAGTTTATGAGCATCACCACCTGCTAATGTCAAGTGTGGCATCGCTAAACAACTCCTACAGACTTGGGGGAAGCGAAGCACCACCTGCAATAATGTCGGTTTTTTGCGGCACCACCCTTACAGAGCTTCTGGACTCCATAGAGAATATGGCAATTAGCGATAACAGTGAAGAGAACAAAGCCATAAAGCTGGATATAGTAAATAAGATTCCGGAGATTCTGCCGGACAACACAGATAGGAATAGGACATCTCCTTTCGCCTTTACCGGAAACAGATTTGAGTTTAGAGCGGTTGGTTCGTCGGTGAATGTTGCATCATCTATGTTTATCCTTAACGCTGCAGTTGCGCAGCAGATTGCCAGGTTTAAAACACTTACAGATAAAGAGATGAGCGAAGGGCTATCTAAGGATGAGGCAATTCTTAAGGTTATTCGCCGGTTTATAATTGAATCCAAAAACATCAGGTTTGAGGGTAACGGATATAGTGAAGAGTGGCATAGAGAGGCTGCAAGAAGGGGTCTTAAGGGTATCTCAGACATACCAAGTGCCTTTGCTGCTTTTTTGGATAAGAAGACACTTTCTCTTATGGAGGAGACTCACGTCCTGTGTGAAAGAGAGGTAGAGGCAAGATACGAGGTCTTGAATGAGATATTTATCAAAAAACTTCAAATTGAAGCCAGAGTTATCGGAGACCTCACCATTAACCATATTATTCCCACAGCAATCAAATTTCAAAACTCTTTAATTGAGAATGTCCTTGGGTTGAAAGAGCTTTTCGGGGAGGATGAATACAAGTCAATGTCAGAAAAACAGTTGATGAGTATCAAGAAGATATCCGGATACATTCAGATGCTCAGAGATGATGTTTATGGTATAATTAATGCCAGAAAAGAAGCGAATAAAATTGCCTCATATCCGGAGAGAGCAAAAAGCTATTCAGAGAGTGTTGCGCCATACATTGAAAAGCTTAGAACAACTACAGATAAATTAGAGATGTTAGTTGACGATGAGTTATGGCCATTACCAAAATACAGGGAGCTTCTATTCTGGAGATAAGAGGCTCTGTAGTTATTAATATTTAACTAAGATTATGGCGGGTAATACCGATGCACAAAAATATGCTTTAAGGGGTGTCTCTTCATCAAAAGAGGATGTTCATAAAGCAATCGAAAGCACAGATAAAGGTTTGTTTCCAAAAGCTTTTTGTAAGATTGTACCCGATTTTCTCTCCAATGACCCGGAGTATTGTATCGTTATGCACGCAGATGGCGCAGGTACAAAATCTTCTCTGGCATATGTTTACTGGAAAGAGACAGGAGATATCTCTGTTTGGAGAGGCATTGCACAAGATGCAATTGTAATGAATACAGACGATCTTATCTGTGTCGGAGCATTTGACAACATCCTTCTCTCATCTACAATAGGACGCAATAAACATCTCATTCCGGGCGAGGTAATATCCGAAATAATATCCGGTTCTGCCTCTTTTGTCCAAAAAATGAGGGAGTATGGAGTCGGAATTCATCTTACCGGAGGAGAGACTGCAGATGTAGGAGACCTGGTGAGAACCATAATTGTTGATAGTACCGTATGTGCAAGAATAAAGAGATCTGATGTCATTGACAACTCCAGGATTAAAGAGGGAGACCTAATTGTCGGGCTCTCCTCTTACGGGAAAGCGATTTACGAAGATGAGTACAACGGAGGCACAGGCAGCAACGGACTCACATCTGCAAGACACGACCTTTTTAGTAATTACCTTGCCCAAAAATATCCACAGAGCTATAATAATGAGATTCCCCCGGATCTCGCCTACACCGGCAGCAGAAATCTGGATGAGATAGACGCTCTTACAGGAGTCACATTTGGTAAACTGCTCCTCTCGCCGACAAGAACCTACGCACCTGTAGTTAAGGAGATGGTAGAGAGTTACAGGAATGATATTCACGGTATTATTCACTGTTCCGGAGGGGCTCAGACAAAAGTTCTAAATTTTATAGATAATCTATTAGTAATTAAAGATAATCTCTTTCCGGTACCTCCCCTGTTTACTCACATACAGAGAGAGTCCGATACACCTTGGATGGAGATGTACAAGGTCTTCAATATGGGACACAGGTTGGAGTTGTATGTGAACCCGGGCTCTGCAGATGCACTAATAGAGATTTCCGCTAAATATAATATAGATGCAAGGGTGATAGGCAGGGTTGCCATCTCGCAAAGAGCGGAGGTGTTATTAAAAACAGAGTATGGAGAGTTTAATTATGTTCGCTGATTGGTTTAAAAAATCCGGGATTATTCAATTGTTTATAATCTCTGCTTTACTATTTTCGGGATGCACAGAGTCCCGTAGTGTTAAACAGGCAGAAGAGGTAGCTCTCATAACCAAGGCGCTTGAAGATAGCACATCGGTCTATTATGCCAGTTTTAACAGCTACCCCAAAGATCTTAAAAGCTTGCCTATAGGGATGTTTGACTCCGGTACAGGAGGATTGACCGTACTGGAGCAATTTTTAGCAATGGATAGTTTCAATAACAAAACCGGAGAGGAGTCACCGGATGGAGTACCCGATTTTGATGGAGAGGATTTTATCTATCTCGCAGACCAGGCAAATATGCCTTATGGAGTATACTCTTCTCAAAATAAGACAGATTACCTGAGAGAGTTAATAATAAAGGATGCACTTTTTCTCACTACAGGTTCAAAAAGAACCAAGGTGGTGGTAATTGCCTGCAACACAGCGACCGCTTTCGGTTTGGAAGATGTCTCTCGTATGTTACAACAAAGCTCTACAGGCGTTAATGTGATTGGGGTAATTGATGCCGGCGTAGAGGGAGCTATGAGCAAAATATCTCCAAATCAGGGAAGTTTTGCTGTTGGCGTGTTGGCAACTGTTGGAACGATTGCCTCCGGAGGATACGAAAAGAGCATAATCAGATATTCAAAACAGAGGGGATATACTGCAGATATCAGAGTGGTAAACCAGGGGGGAGCCGGTTTTGCAGAGGCTGTGGATTCCGAAGCAGACTATATTTCAAAAAACGCAAAAGAGGTAAGAGATAACTACAGAGGGCCTCGCTTTAGAGACTCATTGGGTATAGACCAAAAGCTGCTCTCTCTCTACAATTTTGATACTAAAGGTAACTCTCTGCTCATAAAAAGGGATAAAAACGGAGAGATTGAAGATATTCAGCTAAACTCTTCCGGGAACTATGCAAGATTCCATATGGTCTCACTTTTAGAGAAGCACAGAGTTAATAACCCTGGAGTTGTAATGAAGAGTATTATTCTGGGTTGTACACACTATCCATATCTTGAAGATACTTTAAGAGAGGTTATAGCAGAGCTTAGAGAGTACTCTCAGGGCGATGTTAAACCATATGAATCCATTATAGACGCCGGAATTGATTTTATTGATCCAGCTGTAAATACTGCAAAAGAGACATTTAAACTGTTGTATGCACAAAATCTGTTGCGAAAAGAGAGTAACGGGAACAGAGTTAATGCATATATATCTGTACCACATAAAGATGTACCCAAAGAGGCAAAAGATTCAAGCGGAAACCTGATATTCAACTTTAAATATGGCCGCGATACAGGATCTGAGATACCGACGGTAACTATTACCCCTTTTTCTAAAGCTAATATAAACGGGGATAACATTACCAGAATTGAACAGAGATTACCACTTTCGTACTCTCTGATAAAAAATAATATGGAGTAGATGATTTATAAACCGACAATAACACCCGATGAGTTAGAACATCTGCCAGTAGCCGAATTCGATGGTGAGATAGTTGTTGTTAACCAAGTAGATGAAAAGTATCACGAAGCTATAGATTATCTTAAAAATCAAAAGATAATCGGGTTTGATACGGAAACCAGACCATCTTTTACCGCAAATACAAAAAGAAATCTGGTTGCCTTGCTTCAGTTGAGCGGCAGGGAGAGGGCCTATATTTTCCGTCTTCATAATACAGGTATTTTACCGGATTTGGTAAAGATTCTCTCAACATCAAGAACAATAAAGGTAGGAGCAGCCGTTACAGACGACATAAAGGCTCTTCAATACCATACTAAATTTATCCCCAAAGGGTTTGTAGATTTACAATCTATAGCATCCAACTGGGGAATTCAGGAGAAAAGCGTCAGAAAGATGGCAGCTATTATCCTCGGCGTAAGGGTCTCAAAATCTCAACAGCTCTCCAATTGGGAGAGTGCAGATCTCTCTAGTGCCCAAATACATTATGCCGCCATAGATGCGTGGATATGCCAGAAGATGTATCTCAAATTACTGAGTACTCCGGTATTAAAAATATCTCTGCCCCAAGCGACAACTAAATCTGTATCAAGTAAAAGTCTCTGATTATGTCAAAAATTTATCTCAGAAAGGGCAGAGAGGAGTCCCTTAAACGGTTTCATCCGTGGGTCTTCTCCGGAGCGATAGAGAGTATTGATAAATCTGCAAAAGAGGGAGATATTTTACAGGTATTCTCGTACAACGATGAGTTTTTGGGTTGTGCTCACTACCAGATTGGTTCCATAGCATTACGCATTCTTAGCTTTGACAACTCTGCACTGGAGAGCTCATTTTGGTTCAACCGCATAAGTGAGGCTTACAACCTGCGATGTGCTTTGGGAATTGCCATTAAACCCGGTGAGAGTATGAACTCATCACAAGATAGCCCGGCCACAAACTCCTACAGACTAGTACACGGAGAGGGAGATATGCTACCCGGGCTTATTATAGACTTCTATAATGGTGTGGCAGTAATACAGTCTCACTCCGCCGGTATGTATCTTTCTCGAGATAAAATAACATTGGCCTTAAAAGAGTTATTCGGAAGCAGGCTTAAAGCAGTCTTTGATAAAAGCGCCTCTACTGCTCCTTTTAAAGCAGCCCTCAATTTAGAGGAGGGATATCTATACCAGAGTGAAGATTTTATTGAGAGCGACTGCATAATCAAAGAGAATGGACACCTCTTTAAAGTTGACTGGAGAGAGGGTCAGAAGACAGGTTTTTTTCTGGACCAGAGAGAGAACCGTGCTATGGTCCAGAGGTATTCAAAAGGGAGAAGAGTTCTAAACCTGTTCTGCTATACCGGAGGTTTCTCTGTTTATGCTCTTGCAGGCGGCGCACTCTCTGTAGATTCTGTTGATAGCTCAGCCAAAGCAATAGAGTTGTTGGAGACAAATATAGAACTTAACAGAGCAGAGATCAACTCCGGGCCCGGTTCAGCTCACAATTCATACTGCACAGATGCCATTGAGTTTATAAAGTCAAAGAGAGAGGGTGCATATGACCTTATAGTTGTGGATCCGCCAGCGTTTGCCAAACACAGAGGCGCGTTGAGTAATGCTTTACGGGCATATCAGAGGCTAAACTACTCTGCATTTACAGCTATTGCCCCCGGGGGTATTATATTCACATACAGCTGTTCACAAGTTGTAGATAAGATCTCCTTTGCTGAGGCTGTTTTTTCGGCAGCTGCACAGAGCGGAAGGAGAGTAAGGGTCATTGACCGACTTACCCAACCGGGAGATCACCCCGTAAATATCTTTCATCCGGAGGGTGAATATCTGAAAGGGCTGGTTCTTTTTGTTGAGTAGCTCCCGGGCAGGCAAATTCAAATGCTGTTTTTCTTATCTTTGTTTGGAATATAAACTACAAATGATGGAGAAACTGGAGATACCAAAAGGAGATAAAGATCAGATATATAAATCTATAATTCCACAAATTCACGCTCTTATTCAAGGCGAAGAGGATCTATACGCAAATCTTGCCAATGTTGTCGCTGCTCTCAAAGAGGCCTTTGGTCACTTTTGGGTCGGGTTCTATCTTGTAAAAGCTGACTCCTGTGACTATGGTAAAAAATTGGTTCTGGGGCCATTTCAGGGACCGATTGCCTGTACCAGAATAGCTTATGGCAAAGGTGTGTGTGGGACAGCCTGGAAAGAGAGAGCTACTGTTGTGGTGTATGATGTAGAGCAGTTCCCGGGGCATATTGCCTGCAGTTCCCATTCGAGGTCCGAGATTGTGGTTCCAATATTCAGTGGTTCAGAGGTGTTTGCAGTTCTGGATATAGACAGCACCGAGCTTGGCTCATTTGACGATACTGATGCTAAATATTTAGAACAGCTATTTCCACAAGGCTATTGGGACTCTTATCAATTTTCACTCTAACAACCAATTCAATGAGAATACAACTGATTTCAGGGATATTACTATTAGCATCTTTTACCATCTCCTGTAACAGGGAGAGTGTTAAGATTCCCGCCGATGCTGGAGTAAGCAGAGAGCTTGCAACTTTCAGGAGAGAGTCACTATCTGCAATTGAGTATGAACTTCACTTCTCTATACCTGCTCAAAAAGAGTCTCAGATTGACGCAACTGCCAAAATAACTTTTGAGCTTAAGAGTAAAAACCCTGTTATACTGGATTTTAAACCCTCATACGAGATTGATGGCAAGATTCCATTTGTGACCTTTATAAACGGAAAGCGAAGAGAGGTTAAATATGAGAATGAACATCTATTCATCCCTGCCCGGTTTTTAGTAAAGGGTAAAAACTCGGTAGAGATTGAGTTTCGAGCCGGAGAGCAATCTCTAAACAGACGAAGCGATATGCTCTACACTCTGCTGGTTCCCGACAGGGCCAGAACTCTCTTCCCCTGCTTTGACCAGCCGGATCTTAAAGCAAACTACACACTCTCACTTGAGATCCCATTAGGTTGGGAGGCGGTGGCAAACGGGAAGATGACATCATCGGATACTTTAAAGGAGAAGGTGAAGATGAATTTTTCAACTACCGAACCAATCTCTACATATCTCTTCTCTTTTGTGGCCGGTAGATTTGAGAAGATAATGCAGAGCAGAGCATCTAAAGAGATAAACATCTATCACAGAGAAAGTGACCCAAATAAAACAGCACAATTTGAAACTATTTTTAATCAGATTTATGGCTCTTTGGAGTGGCTGGAGGAGTATACAGGAATTGAGTACCCATTTACAAAATACGATATAGCAATTGTTCCGGGGTTTCAGTACGGAGGTATGGAGCATATGGGAGCAACACTCTATTCAGACAGAACGATGTTTCTGGATAAAAGTGCAACTATTTCGGAAGAGCTAAACAGAGCTAAGCTTATTGCCCACGAGACAGCCCATATGTGGTTTGGTGACTTCGTTACAATGCCCTGGTTTGATGATGTTTGGACTAAGGAGGTGTTTGCCAACTGGTTTGCATCTAAAATTGTATCCCCAATGTTTCCGGATATTAACCACCGACTCAATTTTTTAAATAGTTACTTTCCTGCCTCTTATGCGGAGGATAGGAGCGCAGGTTCAAATCCTGTCCAGCAACAGCTGGATAATCTAAACAATGCAGGGCTTGTCTATGGAAACATAATCTATAACAAGGCTCCAATTGTGATGGACAAACTGGTTAACAAAGTAGGGGAGGAGAGCTTCCGCCGGGGGATAAGGGAGTATCTCAGAAGATATGCATACTCTAATGCATCCTGGGATCAGCTTATATCTATTCTAGACTCTCTCTCTGAGGAAGATCTCACACAGTGGAGCAGTGTCTGGATAAAGGAGAGGGGGATGCCTCATATCACGGTAGATTTTTCCGGGGATTCAGTTATCTACAGGCAAAGCGATCCTCTGGGAAGAGGTTTGAAGTGGGATCAGCGGTTGGTATCTGAGGTAGTTCCAAATTCCGACGGAATGGGTTACGGCCTGTTTGTGTTAGATTCTGCTATCTCCGAAAAAGTTCTGAATCTGTTATCTTCAAACGGATTAAAGGATGATGTCACAAGGCTTTCAACTATAATCAATCTATATGAAAACCTTGAAGCGGGGCATATAAGTGCATCTCAATTTGTATCTGCAATCTCATCATATTTAAAAAGTGAACAAAACCCAATTATCTTCTCCAGGGTTGTGGGATATCTTGGGAGCGATATTTTGAGGGAGCACTTTTTGCAGATAGAGACTCTTCTTTGGAATCTACTCTCCAACTCGCCAAATGCTCAGTTTCGCTCAATGGCATTTAGCTCTTACATCAATATAGCTACATCTGCAGATGCCTCTTCAAAAATGTACCAAATATGGAGCTCTCCGGAGCTATTTAAAAAGGTAAAGGTGGGTGAGAGGGATCTTATGAAGCTCTCATATGAGTTGGCTATCAGATATCCCGATAGATATAATCAGATAAAAGGTATCCAGAGAGCCAGACTATCCGGAGATGACAGAAAAAGGGAGTTTGATTTTATATACCCCGCTCTATCTTTAATAAAGAGTGTAAGGGACTCTGTTTTTAACTCACTCTTATGCGAGCAGAACAGGGAGGTAGAGCCCTGGGCTGCATCTGCCCTGAGTTATTTAAATCATCGTCTAATACAGGAGCGCTCTTTGGAGTACATACGTCCTGCTCTTAACATTATTGAACAGATTCAAAAAACGGGAGATATATTCTTCCCCTCTAACTGGTTGAGGGCTCTTCTTGGAGGGCACAGCTCTACGGCGGCTAAAGAGATTGTAGCCCAGTTCCTTAACGAGAGAGGTGATTTGCACCCTATGCTTAAGCTAAAAGTTTTACAACAGTCACACCATCTTAACAGATAGATGAAAAACCAGACAAAGGCTTTAATAATGGGAGGGTTTGTGGTCCTTTTCTGGACCACGGTAGCAACTGCATTTAAGATTGCCCTTGCAGATATGAGCTATATAATGCTTCTGCTAATTGCATCATTAACAGCTTTGCTGGTATCTTTTGGCGAGATTTTACGATCCGGTAAACTTAAGGAGATAGCAATATTTTTTAAAAACGGGAGCACGGTTTTAAAGGGGGCTATGCAGGGTTTTTTAAACCCCTTTCTATACTACCTGATTCTGTTTAAAGCCTACTCACTTCTTCCGGCACAGATTGCTCAGCCTCTTAACTACTCCTGGCAGGTTGTTTTAATAATAATGATGGCCCTCTTTTTTAAACAGAGATTGAAGTGGCTGCAACTTGTAGGAGTGTTGGTGAGCTTTGCCGGAATAATTATGCTATCTGCAAACAATGCAGCCTCTGCAGATGGCAAGCTCTCACTGTTAGGAATCATATTGGCTCTTGGAAGTGCTTTTATATGGGCATCTTACTGGATCTCTAAAATTGATTCAAAGGAGGACTCCTCTGTATCACTCTTTGTCAATTTTCTCTTCGGTTCGCTCTATCTTGTTGTTATAAGCCTCTTTATACCAATGGAATTGCCCTCATTAAAACCTCTTCTTGCAGCTGTTTACGTAGGGTGTTTCGAGATGGGAATCACTTTTATTCTCTGGGGAAAAGCTTTGAATTTAGCTACCAACAGGGTTACATTAGCTCAGATAACATATCTCTCACCGGTTCTATCCCTTCTGTTAATCCATTTTATATTGGGAGAGAGTATCGGTCTGTTGACAATTGCAGGTCTTTTCTTTATAATGGGCGGTATTCTGCTTAGCAATTTGAAAAAGGGGTGAATCTTCCCCATTCTCATTTTGCCGATTAAAAAAAATCGTTATCTTTGCAAGCTCAAATTGGTACCCTGGCCGAGCGGTTAGGCAACGGTCTGCAAAACCGTCTACAGCAGTTCGATTCTGCTGGGTACCTCACAAAAAAGGCCGGGTAACTACCCCGGCCTTTCCCACTTAACTATTAACCACTAACTCAACTAACCAAATCTCCCGCCTCATTTAATATCTCTCGCCTCTAACCTAACTATAATCCGGGAAACAAACACCTACCGGACTATTTTTTATAATTGTCTGCACCTGTCTCAAGGAATGTTATAAAAGCCTGAATGTCCAGGTTATAACCTCTTGGAGCTGTAAGGTGTGCCTCTGTTGCAGGGTCAATAATGGCATAATAGGGTTGTGCATTAACACCATATTTTGACATTGCAAGATTTGCATTTATTTTTCCTATACTTTTTAATACTCTTCCGCTTTCGGTAGTAATCCAATCCTTCTCCTGAGCGTTTGTCTTATCATCTGCATAAAGAGCAAGCAGAACGAAGCGCTCTTTAAGCAATTTTAACACTTGAGGGTCTGACCACACTCTGGCCTCCATCTCACGACAGTTTACACAACCGTGTCCGGTAAAGTCTACAAATAGCGGTTTCCCTACCTTCTTAGCGTACTCTATAGCTTCACTATACTCAAAGAATCCCTCAAGACCGTGAGGCAGATGTAAGAAATCACTATATTTTGGTTTGAATCCCAGGTCATTGCTAAAAGTAGAACCTGAACTCTCACCTGAGGTGCCTGACACTGTGATGGATTTAAGATCGTTAAGCTGTGCACTCTGGAAATCCTGACTGCTCATAGGAGGCATATATCCGGAGAGACCTTTAAGTGGTGCTCCCCACATTCCCGGTATCATATAGACTACAAAAGAGAATGTAATGATCGAAAGAGCGAGTCTTTTAACTGTAATGTGCTGCTCCGGTGTATCGTGTGCAAATCTTAGCTTGCCCAGCAGATAGAAGCCCATAAGGGTAAAGGTTACAATCCAGATTGCAAGATAGATCTCCCTGTCCAAAAGACCCCAGTGGTAGGTTTGGTCTGCTACGCTCAGGAATTTGAAACCGAGGGCAACCTCGATGAATCCCAGAACAACCTTAACAGAGTTGAGCCATCCGCCCGATTTTGGAAGATCTTTTAACAGTGAAGGTGCAAAAGCAAATATTGTGAATGGAAGCGCGAATGCTGCCGAGAAGGCGAACATTGTTATGATTGGTTCCCAGATCTCTCCCTGGGTAGATTTTATTAAAATTGTTCCTACAATAGGTCCTGTGCAGGAGAAAGAGACCAGCACAAGCGTTAAGGCCATAAAGAAGACCCCTATGTAACCACCTTTATCCGATTTGGAATCTGTCTTGTTTACAAGCCAGCTTGGCAGGACGATCTCAAATGCGCCAAAGAAGGAGGCTGCAAAGATCATAAAGATTAAAAAGAAGAGAACATTTGGTACCCAGTGCGTGGCAAGCCAGTTAAAAATATCTGCAGTTACAGCCTCTCCACCTGCAAAATATGTGATCAGGATTATTGCTGCAATAGGTAGTGTATATAATAGAATGATTGAAGCTCCAAAAAATGAGGCCATAACCCTTCCGTTTGCAGATTTTTTCTTTGCAGCCTTAGGGTCGTCAGAATCACTATTAGCATTGGATTGGCTGTTCTTAAGGAAAAAGGATACAGTCATAGGAACCATTGGGAATACACAAGGTGTAAGTAGTGCAACAAAACCCCATATGATAGCCTCGATAATTACTCCCCAAATAGATTTACGAGCTGGTTCATCCTGGGGAGCAGATGCCAACTCTTCAGAGGGGGAAGATATTGTCTCCCCTTCTGTTTGTGCAGGTTCAACAACCGCAGGCACAGCCTCTACAGCCACTGCCTGCTCTTTAACCTCTTCTGTAATAGGTTTGTTTCCGCTATTTACAACCGGCTTAGCCGATGCCGGAGCCTGTGTCGAAGTTGCAGGTGCTGCAACAGCCTTTTTACCGGCACCCGGTAATTTTATGTTGAACTCCTTCTCTGTTGGAGGAAGGCAAGACTGGTCGTCACACGCCTGCCACTCAATTATTGCTAAAATTGAGACAGAATCCGGTGATGTTACCTTAATTTTTTGGGCAACAATAACATTCTCTTCGCAAATACCAATCTCCATACCGAACATCTCGTCAAACTTCTTCTTTGCTTTGGTGAGAAGATATGGTTTACCAATTAGCTCTGCACCTTTAAGGTTGTCAAAAACCAATGTTGTTGGGGTAGGACCGTCTACATAAGGCCCTAAATCATAGATATGCCATTCGCTGCGGTTCTCGTCAAGAACTCCAATGATTTGAATTTCATACAGATTGTTCTCTAATGCAACAATCTTGCTGCTCCAGACGATAGGTTGTGTAACCATCTGGGCAGACAGCTCTGTCTTAAAAAATGTTAATGTTAGTAATAAGGTAAATAAAAGCAGTTTTTTCATGATTAGAAAAGTACGTTATTAATTAAATACAATTATGAGAGCGATTACCCTAAAAAAAGTTTAAAAAAGTTTGTCCCGGGCAATTTAAAGTGTAAAATTATTATAAAAAAGTAATTAATGAATAATATTTCATAATAGTCTTTAGTATTTTTAATTTTAACACTTACGATTTAGACCATAAAATGTTTAAAAGGTTTAGAAGTGCATTCTTGAATTTACTTTAGGTTTTTTAGTATCTCCTCTGTTTGCGGTTGCGAAGGTCTTGGTGCAAACGGATCAATAAATGTGAAATCTTTACCGATTAAAATAAATCGTGGGATAAAAGCAATTTTGTATTGACTCAAATAACTGTTACTTACGTGGAGTGAGATATTCTCGTGTTTGTGCTCCTTCAAATATTGTACCCACTTATCCTTATCCTGGTCTGTTGAGATAGAGATAAAGAGAATATCATCTCTCTCCCTAAATTTATTGTACAACTCCATAAAGAATGGGTACTCTTTGATACAAGGCCCGCACCAGGTTGCCCAAAAATCCAGATAGATATATTTACCTTTAAACTGGCTAAGCTTTACAGGCTTATTGTTTATATCATAACCTGTAAAATCAAATGCAGGAGACCCTTTTTTAATGATTGAGTACTCATTTATACTATCATCGATTAAATCTTTGTAAAGCTGGGTTGAGATGCTACTCTTCGCCTCATTCAATTCTGCCAGAACATCATCCGGTTTTTTATCCGAAGGGTAGGAGGTAAAACAGGAGGCATATTTTTGTATTAATTGAGAAACCAGGTTATAATCTTCAATCCGGTCAATTTTTTTGTAAGCCGGCAATAGTGACCCACTTGTGTCTGTTACCCATACGACTATCTTCCTAAACTCGGGTAAAACTATATTACCCTCTTTTGCAAGATCTTTACCATACTCCATTAACATATCTTTAAAGAATTCTATATGTTCACCTCGGAGTTTGGCGAATAGTTCTCTATCTTTTACAACATCAAAATTCTCTATAAACTTTCTTGAATAACCCGCAGTATAGAGCATTATGCTCATCACCACATTTGATTTTATTCTGGCTGCCTCTCTCTCTTTAAAAATATCCGGAACAGACTTAAGTCTCTCAAGTGCCTCCATACTGCTTTTAACCTGAGGCAGCATTATAGAGTTGGTAAACTCCGAAAGATCTCTCTTTACAAATTCATAGTTTTTACCCAGATAGCCAATATCTACCTGTGAAAACTCAGGTATTGTTTTCAAATAGTTACACTCCTCGCTTGAGTTACCGTTAAAAGTGGAGTTCTTCCTGTTGTTGCAATCAATTTTTACCAAAAGTCTGTCTCCGGGCTTTAAAAAAATTGTATTGGGTCCAAGTTTGAAGTACTCCGGCTCTTGCAGATCAATTTTTAAAACAAATTCACTGTTTGAGTTGAGTTCGATATTAAAATTTTTAGGTACTCTCATTCCGGCTTTATCAGAAACATCTATCAAAATTGCTTTATCACCGGAAAAGCTTTTCAAAATTCCTTTGATTATTGTCTCCTTTGCCTGCGCGGGTTTTAGGAGTAGAGCTAAAATTATTATAGTGATAAGCTTTTTCATATTTCGCATTTTTTATTTTAAAAAAAGGGAGCCATACAGAGGCAAATTCAAATCCTTTTCATTCTATTCCATTAACCCAAACACAATTATCCGCAGGCTCCCTCATACTTGACCGGTTTTATCCGGTTATTTAATATATTTATTTAAAAATCTTCTTAACCCTGCAGCTTCACAGTAACCCACCTTCATCTTCATCCCTCTACCTTGAGGATCAATAAGAAAGAGTGTGGGATACCCTGTTACTCCAAAATATTCCGGCAAAGTTGTTTTTGTCTTATCATTGACCTGAGTCCAGACCATTTTATCGTCTGCGATAACTTTTAGCATTCTCTCTCTGTCTGACTCTTTATCTACGGAGATACTTATAATCTCCAAACCCTTATCTTTGTATTCGTTATAAATAATCCCAAGGTTTGGAGCAAGTTTTCTGCACCAATGACAATCTACATACCAAAAATCCAAAAGAACCCATTTCCCTTTGAAGTCAGAGAGAGAGACCATCTTCCCGTCCGGAGCAGGCAGTGTGAAATCTTTGATTTTAGCTCCGTCTGTACATCTGTACATTGCATCGTAGTGTTTTTTTAGATTTTCATAGTTATTTGTATAACTGAATCTTTGAAACATTTTGATAAATGGTTCCACTGCTTTTGCACCCTCATAGCGAGCTATACGCGGCAGTATCACCATAGAGGCAAAACTATTATTGTTTCTCAAAAGTTTAAGTGTTAAGTCCCTCTCGGCCTCTTTGGCATCCTCATTTTTATTCCAAAGTCTCTCAAGCTCTTCCTGAGGAGCTTTGTTGTTGTATGCTCTTTGCCAATCATAAAATGTAGATGCAGACTCTTCGGAGTATTTTTTTAGCTGGCTTGTTAGCAACTCATAATTTACATTTTCATTTGTTCCTCCAACAGTTGCCATTTTGGTATTAAAAGCGACAGTTATAACACCGGGTTCAAGAATTACTGTGTTTCCTCTTCTCGAATTGCCTTCAATTACACTTATTGAGGCTGCCCTGGGCCAGGTGCCCTCTTTGAGCTCTCCGCTTATTTCAAAAGTTCCATCAGTAATTACAATCTTTTCACTTTTAGTTCCCCAGTCATTATACTCAAGTTCCAAGTTAATGGCTTTATTGACAGTACCTTTAATTAAATAGGTTTTTGTTTGACTTAGCGCTGTGATGCACATTGCCAGCAGAGCGAACAATACTATTGATTTTTTCATCTTTTTGAATTTTTAAAATGTTAAACTATCTTAAGGAGCTTTTTAACCGTTTCGGTTTCATCCGCCAAGCCCCCGGCGCCAAAATAGTGAATAACACCATTTTTATCTAGCACAAACGATTTAGGAATTCCTGGAATTCCGAACTGTTTGCCAGTTTTATTCTCTTTGTCAATAACATTAATCCAGATTCCCGATCCATCTTTCTCCATAGCTTTAACCCAGGGTTCTACTGTTTTATCACTTGAGATTCCGATAATTTCCAGCCCGGAACCCTTGAATTTTGAATAGATATCCTTGAGATGAGGAACTTTTGCTCTGCAGGCGTGGCACCAGGAGGCCCAGAAATCCAGAATAATTGCCTCCCCTTTAAAAGTTTTTAGAAATTGATTTAAGGTAAACTTATTTCCGTTAATATCAACTGCTTCAAAGTCCGGCAGCCTCATTCCTAAATCTGTTTTTGACTGAGGAATATAGATGTTCTCAATTCTTTTATAATGCTCATCTGCGACAAAACGTTTATGGTTATCAAGCCATAATTTCATTTCAGATGGTGTTGCAGTAGTTCTTAACACATAAGCAATGTATAATCCTACGCCAAGGGTGTCTGTCTCCAGAAAGTGCTTAACTCTCTTCTCTCGTGCAATGTGCCTCTCAATTAAAAGATTGTAATAGTGTTTTTTATCCTGCTCTGTTTTTGCACTATCTCTTAAATTGCTGGCTTCCATTATTCCTGCGAATGCTTTACCTCCCCAAAGAGAGTCGTATATGACAGAGAAGTTGTCATTATCAATTGATCCTCTTACGGACCCGTTTTTAACTTTATGGACTTTCCCGCGTTCCATCACAAAAGGTGAACCATAGTTACCTTTAAGATAGATCTTTGCAAGAAGAACATTACCGATAGAGTCGTTTTTATAAACGACATTTCCGGGAGAAATAATAACTTGATATCTCGGCGATCTGTACTCCGGACCGAATTGTAAATAGGCGGTATCACCACTCTTATAACCCTCGAAAATGAATGTAAAATTCTGGGATGATCCCTTATTACAAATCAAAGCTAAAGCCAGACCTATTAAAAATAGACTCTTTTTCATTGTATTTCAATTGAACTTGTTAATTAAATATCCTTAATACATCTGACGCTGTAACCTGTCTTTTTATCGGTAGATGCTCTGGTTACAATTTTGTCGGAATAGGGGAGCCAGTTGTAGTAAGCGGTTGTGCTGGTTGGACTAACAGGTGTAGATGTCCAGAAATAGCAAGAGTTAAACAGATGGTACACATATATACCGTTGCTTGGGCGAAAATCTCCGGGCATTGCAGTGAATCCAAACTCATTAGTGCCAAAAACATTTGCACCATACCAGTGAGTTGAACCGCTTTGCTTAAGCTTTCCCCCGGCAACAGTTCTGCCGCCGGCATAGTCCATAAGCGCAGTCCACTCCACATCTGTTGGGACGTGCCAGCCGGCGGGGCAAAGCCCTTTTGCATCATTAACGCTATGCCAGTTATATAGCCTGCCGTAAATATCACCATTTTTCACCTCATTTCTGTAGTTGCAGTATGCGGCAGTTGTAAGAAGTCCCCATTGGGAGTCGTCAGAAACATTAGTGATATTTGTTCCATCCCTAAATTTTGTTGTTTTCAGGTTCTCTACCATCCAGGTTCTGGTTCCAATAACCACAGTTTGATAAAAATTTCCGGAGGCATCAGCCACTAACCCGGTAATTCCCGGAGGAAAAGGCCTGGTTACAAAGTTCTTTGAGGTAACTCCGCCATAACCGGTACCTGCACTGTTTGTAGCGTATGCCCGGAAGTAGTAAGTTGTGCCGGGCAATAAGCCGGTTACTTTTGATACAAATTTCCCTGTTCCGGAGCCTTCATTGGTTTTAGTTGTCAAATCTACTGTAGGAAGTGGAGTTGTACCCCAAACCACACCTCGTGCCGTAATTTCACCTCCGCCATCATCTGTAACTTCGCCTCCGCAATCTGCCATTGTTACTAAAACATTGGCGGGATCCATTGAGGAAACCACAGGAATAACAGGAGTAACCTCTCCTGAAGGGATTTCATCTTTTTCGCAGCCGGATAACAAAAGAGTGAGGGCTCCGGTAAAAACTGCCAAAGGGTAAAAAACATAGTTATATAATATTTTTTTCATAACAATTTGTATTTAGATCGTTATAATTTTAATAAATATCGGGCATAAGCACGATATAATACATCAATTATACCCTTCATTTTGAATAATTTCGGGGCTCTGGTTTATATACTTCTTACCAATAGGCATCACCCAGTGAACATCTCCGGGAGGCAGCATATCGTTCGTGAAGTTTCTCTTTATGGTGATATTGGCATTCTCTATAGCATTAAGCCTTTTAAGGTCAAACCATCTAAGCCCGTTTCCCCATAACTCTCTTCTCCTTTCATTAAGTATCAACTGAATTACCTGCTCTTTGTTGTAATTGGCGGCAATATAATCTATATGAGTTCCTGTTATGTACCTGTTAACTCTTAAATAGTTAAGGTCTGCTATTGCAGATGTCAGGTTAGCTGCTCCACCGATTCTGGCTAGAGCCTCTGCTCTTGTCAATAGCATTTCAGGCAATGTTACACCAACTATAGGATAGTATTGAGTAGCCCATCTGCGGGAAATTTCTCCATATGTATAACTTGCACCGCTTAGTGTACCGAATTTAACGAAGAAGCGAAGGTCATTTACTACATCAAATAGATTATTAACTGTTTGTGCATCGCTTAACATATATGAGTAGTGGTAGGTGCCGCTCACCATACAGCTCTCTTTCTGACACAAAAGCTCTTTATCAAACCAGGCATTTGCTACAAGTGCTACATTAAAAAAGTTATATTTAGCATCTCCTACCGTACGAACTAGCACTGTGTTAAAGTCATATAAGAAGTTAGTAAGTGCCAGCCCAAGATTGGCTTTCTCCAAAGCTTTGGCATAGTTCCCCTGATATAGGTATACCCGGGCAAGAAGTGCATATCCGGATGCTCTGTTTGGCCTGTGGTTGAATTGCTGACTTGTTGGAAGGTTTGGAGTCGCAGTCTCAAGGTCATCAATTATTGCATCGTATACCTCTTTTATGCTGGCTCTGGTAAGTGGTGCAGTGAGAGAGAGATCCAATCTTAACGGAATCCCGGGGTCTTTATCTGCATTTGCAGCCGTATAATGTTTTGCATAAATATTGACCAAAGCCAGATGACAAAAAGCTCTGTGAAATTTAGCCTCAGCAATAAGCGCATTTTTTGCACTCTCAGAGCCGGGTACCTTAGGCACTCCATCTATGGCAGTATTTGCAATGTAAATCTGACCATACATAGAGAGCCAGTCAGGGTCTTCCTGCTCTTCTGTGTATATGGCACCCTCTTTTGCCCAACGGAAGAGATCTCCTCTGTCGTTAAGAGGCACTCCGGCAACACTTAGAATACTCTTATAAGTAGTTGAGTCCGCTACCTGATAGTCATCAGTGAGAAAGTTTGCAATTCCGTAAGTATTGTATATTGTACTTTGAAGTCCTACGCTGTTTTTATTACCTACGAAATCCAGTATTTTTCTGTAATCATCTATTGATGACGGTATCATTTGCCCCTTAGGTTTAATGTCCAAATATTCATTACAACCAGTTATAATGATGATAAGAGCAAATAGTAACCAATGAAATATATTTTTTGTTTTCATATCATTAATCTGCTAAAGGTTAAAATGTTGCCATAATACTGAATGTAAATTCAGGGCTTGTGTTAAGAATAAAATTACCCATCATATCCGGTAGATATTCCGGATCTTCGTGATATTTATTGAATGCAATTATCCCTAAATTCCTTCCTTGCATTGTGAAAGTCATTCTGTTGAACATTTTTGGCAGAATCTTTCTGTCAAGGGAGTAAGCAAGACTTATTCGCTGGAAACGAATATGTGCAGCACTCTCTGTGAGTTGACTTCCATAGTTGACAGGGTATGTATACCAAATTGTTAGCGATCTTACTTGTGCACCAGTGAGTTCATATGGCATTTTGGGTATGTCCGTTTTAAGTTCGTCTCCGGGATTTTTCCACATCTTCTCAAACTCTTTTGCGTAGTGTGATATGTAATTACCCTGGGCAATACCGTACAGGTCATTGTTGCTTACCCGAAAAGGTGCGGTATGCTGGTAAACGTGACCGAATTTATAAGAGAGTAGCATAGATAGTTCAAAGCCCTTGTATGAAAATATGTTATTCCAGGAACCGTAGTTAGGAGCAAGTGTAGTACCTTCATATTTGAGATCTGCGAATCTATAGTTTGTCCAGGTTGGGTTTTGAGGTGTTCTCCAGTGATATACCGAGTCTTTAAAAATAAACTGCGGATAACCATCTTTATCCAAGCCACCCCACGGCATTGAGACCAAGTTAAATCTAGGCCTTCCCTGAACAACTCGGTACTGCTGATACATTAAAGCTGTAGATATTGAGGTGTTGTTGAGGATTATATCTTTGTCAGTCTTTGTAATAACATTTTTGTTATGCGAATATATCAACTGGGTTCTCCACGAAAATGCACCTTTTTTAAGTGTATGTGCTACAGTTATGTCTATTCCATTATTTTGAATGGCACCCACATTAAATTTGGCGCTTGTAAAACCATATGTACTATTTATGTTCTTTGTAGCGAGCAGATCTTCGCTATTTTTAAAATAGTAATCTACTGTTCCAGAAATTCTGTTATTAAGCAGCGAGAATTCAAGACCTATATTGACCTGTTTAGTCTTCTCCCACCTTAACTCCGGATTTGCCGGGTTGGTATATTTTGCACCAGGAAGAGCGAGTGTTGAGTTAGTGTAGGAACCTCCAATTGCTGCAATTGCATAAGGGCTTGTAGATTTGTCAACATTACCGCTGGAGCCGTATGTGGCTCTTAATCTTAGCCTGTCTACAAAATCAAGTTTAAAGAAGGGCTCTTTATCAATTGACCAGCCTAACCCTAGTGACCATAAAGGAACTTGCCTATACTTTGGTGAGTCTCCGAACATATTGGACTGATCTAGCCTCCAGCTTGCGGTAAAGTCATACTTGTCGTTGTAGTTGTATGCAACATTCCCAAACCAAGATACAAACCTGTCAATTTTATCGTAAAAGTTGTAGATTGTGGTCCATTGAGCTTGAGGATCAATAAAATATGGGCTCTGATTTGCCATCAGATTCCTGGGGAATTTGGTAAGAAAATCTATTTGAGCAACATATGCCAATGTTTGAGGGTCATAACCATACCGGCGGACGTTGGATCTGTCACTATTCTGTTCCCGGATTTCAATACCTCCAAGAGCTACTACATTGTGTTTGTTAAATGTTTTATTGAAAAGTGCCGTAGCCAGGAAGTTATGAGCATAGTTTGTACCGTACTGGTGCTCCAGAATTCCTCCTTTAGGCACAGGTAAAAGTGTCGGTTGTGCATAAGTATTTACGAGATTTCGTACCAGAAATGTCTGCTCATTGTAATAGTTCTTTTGTTTGGATGAACCGAACTCATACTGGTACTTTGCATCTATTGTAAGAATATCTCCAAATGGCTTAACCTGAACCCCTCCCTGCAATCTTGTACTAACACTCTTGATGGTATTGTCCATATTATCCCACTCCTGCTTTATGTTCCATTTCCAGTCGTAAGGGAAGTAGTTATACATCTTCACAACATCATCACGAATTTGTCGTCCTGTGGAGATGCCCCCCTGAATCCCTTTACTCATTGATGTGTAATTGCCGTTTTCATCAAGGATTCTTTGATGTTGAGGAATGTTGAACAGATCGGTCATAGTCACTCCGTTCTTCTCTTCATTTCTTAGATTAAGATTCACACTGGTAGTGATAACCAACCAATCAAGTGGTTTAGCTTGATTTGAGAAATTTACAACAAACCGATCGTCATTGTTCCCTTTATTATGAGCCAAGTCTTTGTCATATGCAATGGAGAAGCGGTAGTTATTGAATCCCACTCTCTGGTTGACTGATATGTTATACTGTTGGTGAGCGCTATTTTGTAGAAAATAGTTAGAAAACTCATTTCTGTTATCATAAGTTTGCATTTGGTATTCCAAATCAAGAAGATCTTTTTGTGTAAGAATACCATCTCTTACGCGAGCCCTTACATAAAAGTAATCGGCCATATTTGTGTACTCAGTAGCACTGGTTGTATTATTTGTATACCAACCGGCCTCATATCTGCTCTTCTCTATCTGAAAGTAGGTTTCCGGGTTGCAATATGGTAATTTATTTACATCCGGTTTAGGCTTAAAGGAGAAGTTTGTAGAGAAATTGACCTCCGGTTCAGATATTTTTGCACTTGTCTTTTTAAGATTGATAACAATAACCCCGTTTGCTGCTCTCGCTCCATATATTGAGGCTGCTGCCGCATCTTTTAAAACGGTAACACTCTCTACATCATTAGGGTTAATTGAGTTTAGAGCTCTTGAAAGGTTCTCAAAATCAAGAGCATCGTCCTGACTGGTGCTATGGCTTATATCCACCTGAAGAGGAAATCCATCCACAATTATTAGCGGTAGTCTGCTGGCGTTAATGGTTGCAACACCTCTTACGGAGATTCCTGTATTCGGGTCGTGATTCAAACCGCTCAGGGTACCGTTAATAATTTTGTCTTGAATACTGTAAGAGAGAGTTCTTTCCAACTCTTTTGTGTCAATCTTAGAGAAAGAGCCGGTAGCTCTTTCCTTGGGTAGTGTTTGATAACCTGTAACATACACCTCCTGCAACAGAGCCTCGTCTTCAATGAGAGCTATATTTATAACAGCCCTGCCGTTAACCTGAATCTCTTGAGTGATGTAGCCGATAAAGGAGACAATTAGTGTTGCATCTTTAGGCACATTGTTAATGGTAAACTTACCGTCAAGACCTGTAGTTGTTCCTAATCCCCTTATACCTTTTACCATAATATTGGCGTTCGGTGCGGGAGATGAGTCTTCCGAAAAAACTACCTGGCCCGAAACAGATATTTTAACCACATCAGTCTGCAACCCGATTTTCTGCTGAATTACAATCTGCTTGTCATTAAGAATGTAGGTAAGATTTGTCTTTAAAAAAACTTTGTTTAGAATAGATACGATTGTCTCTTCAAAGGCCTCGATAGAAATTTTAGGAAGTAATTCGACCTGTGAGTTTTTGTAGAAAAATTTATAAGGAGATATTCTCTCTATCTCATTAAAAAAATCGATAATGTTAACCTCTTTAAGATTAATTGTGATCTTCTCCTGCTGATTCGCTCCCATTAAAAGGGGAGGAAAAAGAAGAGAGAAAAGAATCGGCACTAATAGAAACTGCCGTAGCAAGTGTCTTCCATTGAAGCACTTTTTTCTCCATTTTGAAAAAGTTTTCATAGTTTTGCATCGTTTCTGGTTAATAAATATTATTGATCGGTTTTGCGGGAGAGATTAAAGTTTACCAGGCCTTAGGATCTCCCGCTTTTTCTATTTATAATCTACAATTATAAGTCTTCCTTTATCAATTCTATACCTCACTTTTGCGCTTATAGCCACTGTTTTAATTGCTGCTTCAATATTTTCTCTGTCAAATTTCCCATTAAAACGCTCGTCATTGGAAATTGAAGATTGGTTAATTATCTCAACTCCATACCAAGAGGAGAGACTCTCTATAAGCTCATTGAAAGAGAGCTCCCTTAGTACCAGTATTCCGTCTTTCCACTGTGTCATTGCTTTTGAATCTACACTGCTCACAGAACTCTCCCCCTGCCTTCGGCTAAACGAGAACATCTCATTAGGGCTGATTATTTTACTCTCCTTGCTTGTGTGAACCTTAACAGATCCCTCAATGAGAATAACTGATGAGTTGTCAGCACCCTTTTTAGATTCAACATCAAAGGTAGTCCCAAGAACCTCTACGCTTAAATCGTTTGTTGTTACTATAAAAGGGACATCAGATTTTTTTACATCAAAATATGCCCGACCTGCTAATGAAACATTTCTGGAGGATGAGTTAAAACTTACAGGATACCTTAAACAGGAGTTTGAGTGCATATATACCTTTGTACCGTCTGAGAGAATTATTACGAACCTCTCTCCGGCAGGAATCGAAACGGAGTTGTATTTAAGACTGTCTTTTTTATCGGTTAAAAGTCTACTCTCTCTTTGATAGTTTATCTCTCTGGGGTTTTGAGTAGTGAGGCTCTCTTGATACCCGTCTTCCACTCCTATACTCTCTGTGAGCGGGTTTATTACCCTTCCGTCTGCCAACTCTACTTTTATAGATTCTGAGTTGTATTTAAGGTCTGAGAAGAGTACGTTGTCATATTTGCCGGAAATTCTTATAAATTCAAACATTGAAAAGAGACCGAAAACCAACAAAATTGCTGCAGCGGTGGATGCAATATAGATGACCCTTTTTCTGAAGAGTTCTTTTCTTTTACGATTTCTTATATAATTTAAAAGAGATTTTAATGATTGATCAATTAACTCATCACCGGGTTGAATATCTTGAGAAGCGTGCCAAACCTCTTTAAACTGCTCGAAGTATCTTTCATTATCAATATTCTTTATCCAGTCGGCAAAGTTTTCAACCTCATCGTCGCTTGCCCTTCCGGCGAGCATTTTTGACAACATAACATCTGTTACTACACCCTTTTTTACTTGCATCTTAAAATACTATTTAACCTAAGACGCATCGGAAGAGTGTAACCCCTAAAAGAAAATAAAATACTTGAGCTTTTCTCTAAGCTTTGTTAAAGCAATTGTCATCTGATTTTCCACCGTCTTTACTGAGATATTAAGGCTGGATGCAATTTCTGCGTGTGTATACCCCTTCACTCTGCATCTGATGAAAATCTCCCTGCATCTCTCGGGCAATGAGTTTATTGAGCTCTGAACAGCCTTTCTTGTCTCAGATCCAAGAAGTTTGATTTCTGCCTCGGGATTCTGAATCACACTATATATATAAGTATCCAAAAATCCCTTCTCTTCATATTTTTCGAGCACCCTTTTCTTGCGGATTATATCAATGGATCCGTTGTAGACAGATCTGTAGATATAAGATTTTAAGGAGTCGTTGATATTCAATGATTTTCTTATATCCCATATATGGCAGAATGTACTCTGAACACACTCCTTAGCATCGCTTTCGTTGTTGAGAATTCTGAATGCATAGGAGTAAAGGTTATTGTAATATTTTAAAAAAATATACTCATATGCCTCCTCTTTCCCCTCTCTTAGGGCATCAAGAAGGAATTTGTTATTTGAAAAATTGCTTTTATGAGTATTATCTTGCATCTTGATTACATAAACTTGTTTAATTGAGGGGTGATAACAACACAATCCAAATTTATAAAATATTTCAACCGGAAACTAAAAAAGAGGTCGACAAATCTGACGGCCTCTCTTTAACCACTACTAACGTACTTAACCTAACCAAATTATTTACTCGCCAAAAATCTCTTTCAGCTTCGCTTTTAACTCTTCTCCCCTTAAGTTGTAACCGCAGAGTTTACCATCTTTATCCAGAAGAACAGAGTAGGGTACACCTGTCATCCCGTAAGCCAGGCCATAGAGTTTGGCTACCGGACACTCCCAGCCCACAAGGCTGGAGACCTGGTTTTTCCAGGGTAGGTTGTCATCTTTAACTGCCTTTACCCATTTCTCTTTGTCTTCATCGATAGATACACTCATTACTGTAAAGCCCATAGGGTTGTACTTGTTATACAACTCTACAACATTTTTATTCTCTGCTCTGCACGGTGCGCACCAAGAGGCCCAGAAATCTATAAGAACCACACTACCTCTTAATGAGGAGAGGGTAATCTTTTTGCCGTCGGGATCCTTTAGTGTAAAATCAGGAGCAACCTTACCGTAATCTACTCTGCTCATAATATCTGTCCTCTCCTTTAATCTGTTTGTGTACCAATTTTCCGGAGTCTTAGGGTCAAAAATACTCATCAGTTCAGTCAACCCTTTGTAATCCAGATAACCGGTACCTGCAGATAAAAACATCGGAGCAATAATGGTGTTGTTATACTTTTTTGCGAACTTTTTCCTGAAATCATAAAATTGGTCGTAAGACTTCTGATTTTCGGCCATAAGAACTCTCTTTTTATCGGGATCTGTTTCAGCTTTGATTGCACTCCTCTCTTTGTTAATCTTTTCGTCCAAAGGAGCAATCTCCTTTTGGTAGATATTCCAGGCATCATTAGAAGGAGTTCCGCTGGCTTTTATTGTAGAAGGCTTTTCAAACTCTCCGGTAATAGTTATTTTTCCGGGTTCAATGAAAAGATTTGGCAACAATCTTTTCCCTTCAATTATTAAAACAGCAGCTGTTCCAATAAACTTCTCCCGCTTCTCGAGTTTAAACACTCCGGATGAGATGACTCCTGTGTTAAGAGTTTTTCCGTCAAATGCGTTTAATATCTCTACTTTTCCATCCGGGGCTCCCGCGATTTTTCCCTCAATTGTGTAACCAATATTCTTTTGCCCAAATGCAAAAAGCGGAATAGACAGTGCAAGTATCAGTATTTTTTTCATTTTATTTTTTTAGTCTTTAGTTTTATTTATAAACATTTTGTTAGCCGTCACTTAATCCGTAATAGGAACCTCTACACCCAGGCTGTTGAAGTATTTTACTCCGGTAATACTTCTCTCATTCTGTTCAAGTTCGGAGTTCATATCTATATACGGTTTGAAGATTGGCCATACCATCCTTGGGTCGTTTGCAGGGACCTGAATTCTGAGTGATCCCAAGTTGTGAGAGTATGACTCGTTAAGCCTTTTGAGGTCAAAAAGTCGTAAATCTCTGCCATAAAGCTCTCTCCTTCTCTCCAGTAACACTCTCTCCAAAACCTTATCTTTGTTGTTCTGGAAATCGGCAGGTGTTAAAGCAGTAAATGTACCTGTTTTATATCTCTTCAAACAAATGGCATTCACATCGTTAAGGGCTTCTTGAAGCTTTCCGTCTCTGGCATTACACTCTGCTCTTATCAGGTACATCTCTGCAGTTTGAATTGGAACGTGGCAAGCAGAACCTCCTGTAGAACCATCGGTTTTGTATCGGTAATTGTAGAAGTCGAATACATAGGTGGCCGTCTTGGCTGTAATCTTCCGGTTAGAAAGAATGGCGTTGAATTTAAGAGTTCTTCTCAAATCTTTGGTTACATAGGTTCCATCGGGATTCCGTGTGAAATCGGGATACAACTTGTTGAATGTCATAGTGTCAAGAATGTGATAAGAGTTTGTAGGTGTTGTGTTTGCATTCTTGGCATAAGCTTTCCACAAAAGAGTCTCCTCGTCGGTATTTCTCGAGAGGCCTATCAGATTTGAATAGAAATCTACAGTTCCTGTATAAATTGTATTGTAATCATACAGGTAGCTCCTTATTAAAAGTGCCTTGTTGGCATACTCGAATGCCTTTGCATAATTTCCCATATAGAGATAGGTTCTGGCAAGTATGGCATAGGCACTTACCTTGGCAGGCCTGTGTTTGAACTGGTTCACATCGTCCGGCAAATCTGGAATTGCCTCCTCAAGCTGACTTGTAATTAATGTGTAAACATCTTTCACGGAGCTTCTAACCAATGCAGGAAGCGCTGCCGGATTATTTATTATTGGAACTCCTTTGGTGTTAGCGGCATTGGATTCGTTATATTGAGGTGAATATAGGTTTACAAGCAGCAGATATGCATATGCCCTGTGTACTTTTGTTTCGGCAATAAGTTGCTTCTGGAGAGTGGGGTTATCTGTAGCTTTCACAATTTCACTAAGGATAGAGCTGCATAGTGAAACAATATAGTACTGATTATTCCAGTTTACTTCGTTTACAAATGTCGGGGCCTCATAAGTCCATATTGTGTTCTTAAATACATACAGATTTTTGATGTGTTCCAGAGTTGTTGTGTAAGTATTCCATTTTATTGAATCGAAGTATACATTATCGGTCAGAAGATCTACAAATGACATTGTTAGCGAGAGAGAGTATGAATACCTTGAATTATCTACATAATCCAGCAGTTTTCGAAAATCAGCAGTAGTTTTTGCAATCACCTGGCCTCGCGGGAGTACCTCCAGGAACTCTTTTTCACAGGATATCAAAACAGTTGAAAAGAAAAAGATTGCAACTATATATTTTATTGTTTTCATATTCTTTAATTTTATTATTTAAAATAATCCAATCTTTAATCCTGCCGAAAACTCAGGACGGTTGCGGGCTACAAACAGCAGAGCGCCGTATGTTGAGCTGCTGTATGGAACATTATCGGGGTCAAAACCGGGGGTGAATTTTATAATAGGTCCCAGATTCCGGCCTTCAATGACTATTCTTAAATCTTTTAGATTAAACTTCTGAAGAAACGACCTTGGAACAGTGTATGTAAGGCTAATACTTTGCACCCTCACGGAGCTTGCATTATAAACATTTTGAGTTCCGTAAGGCATTATTGCATCTAAAAGCTGAGTCTGTGCACTGTTTGTAATCTTAGTATTGAGATTGTACATAGAGGCCGAGTTGGCATCACTTGGGCTCTTCCATCTGTTTACCATCTTTTCCGGTAAGAATGTGTACATTTTAGTTGCGGTCATATAAGAGGAGAAGATACTAGTTGGGGGGTAGTCTCCAATAACCTTATGCCCGAATTTGTAATAAAGTCTAATCGACAGGTCAAAGTTCTTCCAGGCAATTCTATTGGTGAGAGATCCAAAGTGTTTCGGGTCTTTTTGTCCAACAAATTTGAAAAGTTTTTCCATATCCAACTTGTTGATATCGGTCACATCAGTGATCTTTGTTTCTACACCGTCATACATAAATTTTGGAAGACCTGCCTCATCATAACCTGCCCACTCTATTGCAGCAAGGTAGCTCAAAGGTTGATTTGGCTTTCTGTAATAGAATGACATTGTAGTATAGGCCATTATATTGTTTAACACTCTGGTAATACCGGTAGCAATATTTTTATTTGTTGAGTAGTTGAAAAGAGCTTGCCATTTAAAATTTTTATTATTTATGATGTTTGCCTGAATATCAAACTCAAATCCGGTGTTCTTTAGCCTTCCTGCGTTTAGTGTGGCCCTGTTATTCTGGAATCCGTAGGTACCATTTACAGCCATCTGAACCAGACAATCTTTTGAGTCTTTATGGTAGAAGTTTATCGAACCGCTAATATTGTTTGAGAGCACTCCATAGTCCAGACCTATATTGTAGGTAGATGTCTTTTCCCAGGTGAGATTAGGGTTTGGAGCAGACTGAATGGCAGAGTAAGGTAACCGTGTAACAGGATCTGTCCAGGGATAGCCATAAAGATATGGGGCAGCACTTTTATCTATGTTTCCGTTCCATCCGTATGAGGCTCTCAATTTAAGATAGTTAATCTCCTTTTTAAATCTCTCGGCAAACCCCTCTTTAGTTATTTGCCATCCAAATCCCAAAGACCATTGCGGCAAGTTAGGGGAGTCGGAGGAGCTTCCGAAAAGATTAGTTTTATCCAGCCTTATGCTTCCGGTGAAGTCATATTTTGATAAATATGTATAACCGAAGTTCCCGAAATATGAGACAAACCGGTCATCTCTACCTCCGATACTAAAATAGTATTTGCCCGGAATCATCGGGATAGTTTGGTAGTAGTTAGACTGTCCGGAAAGTTTTGGAGTTATTGGAGTCTTGAAGTCAATCTGAGCTGCATAGGTAAGAGCTTGAGGATCATAACCGTAATATCCATATGGATGTTCATCGTAATAATCTTTTCTCCAGTCTGTACCTGCCATCACTTTTACCGAATGGTTGCCAATTTTTTTATCATAGGTCATCTGAGCCCGATAGTTATTACCGGCACCAAATCTCTTCCTTTCGTAAAGCATACCTCCGGGAGGAACAGGGTATGTTCCATCCATTCTGGCATTATTGTTTACCTGATTTCTTACTGTCCAGCTGTTTTCGTTATAGTACTCCCGTAAATATCTGTTTATATATTGATATTGATAAGAGAGCTCTATACTGAACCCTGCAAAGGGCATTATGTTGGCTTTGGCGGTAAGTCTTAGATCTGAATTTTTCTCAGTATTATCTTTGTTATCTGCCTCCCGTTTGAGGTTCCAGTCCCAGTCATATGGTAGTCTGTATTTTGCAACTGTGTCCCTTCTTGCGGCTGTACTTAGTGCATAATATGAGTCATAAGTAGATCTTGAGTCCTGGGCGGTCATAGGTAAGTAGTTACCGTTTTCATCCAGAATTCGGGTCATCTGATTTAGGTAATTGAGCTCTTTTATCTCAACTCCGTTGTTTTTCACTTCGCTTAGGTTGAGGTTTGCTCCAAAAGATACTGAGAACCATTTAGCAGGTGCTAACTGTTCACTGACACTTATTATGTAATCATTTTTGGAGTTCCCTTTATTATACTTCTGATTTGAAGTTGCAGTGATTGATGTTCTGAAATTATGGGACTTACTTCCTATCTGGTATGCAATGTTTGCCTTTACATTTGTCTCCAGTTTATTCATAAAAAGATCTGCAAATTCATCTCTTACATCAATTTTCTTTAACTGGTCAAATTGGACATTTGCCTGATCCATTGTCATACGCCCCTGTTTTACATTAGCCAGTGTGCGAATAACTGGTGCCAGGTCATACTTGTCATAAAGGGGAACATTAGTTGTAAAAGCATCTAAATAGTTGGTTTCAAATGCCATCCATTTGTAGATATCTATTGCCTGCTCGCTGCTTGCCCAGGGAATCTTGTTTAGGTTTGGAGCAGCCTGAGCAAAGTAGTCGACGGCAACATCTACTTTAGGCTCTTTACTCTGACCTCTCTTTGTAGTTATTACAATAACTCCGTTTGCCGCCTGAGCTCCCCAGATTGAGGCTGCGGAGGCATCTTTTAGGACAGTTACATTCTCTATATCATCCGGATTGATTGATGTCCAGGGATCCGATGCAGAGCTAACCGGAAATCCGTCAATTACAATAAGAGGGTTATTGTTGCCAAAAGTACTCGCGCCTCTTATTATAATACTTCTGTTTGGCTGGTCAGTAGGATATTGGTCTTCAATAAAGTTAGGTTCAAAGTATAAACCCGGTACAAGCCCCTCCAATTTATCTCTAAGACTGAAGTTCCCTGATTTTTCAAGGAGTTCTGAATTTAAAGTTGTAAAAGCTCCTGTTATCCGCTCTTTTGGAAGAGTCTGGTAGCCGGTAACAATTGCTTCAGAGAGTTGTAGAAGATCATCCTCCATAACAACTTGATAGAAGGTCTTGTCATCCGGATATAGTATCTGGGTGTTCATACCTATCATTACGAAACTTAAAGATGTCCCGCGTGTTCTAGGAATATCAATCTCAAAACTTCCATCCTCTTCTGTATAGACACCTCTTTTGGTTCCCAGTACGGTCACAGCTACTCCGGGAAGCGGTTGCTGATTCTTATCCAGAACCAACCCTGTGATTTTTATAAACTGAGAAGATGGAGGCGCAGGTTTCTCCTGAATTACTATTTGTTTTTCATTAAACGAATATGTGAGATTCGACTTTGCGAACACACTGTTCAAAACAGAGGCCAAGGTTTGGTCTTTTGCCTCAATAGTAACATTAGGGAATGATTCAATCTGAGATTTTTTGTAGAAGAACTTAAATGTGGTAACTTTTTCTACCTCTTCAAAAAATTTGGTAATTGGCGCATTTTTAAGAGTGATAGTTATCTTCTCCTGCTGGGAAGCAGCAGTCAAAGGCGGTGGTGCCAGGAGGAAAAAAACTATTGGCAACAATAGAAAATGCTTCAAAGAACGCCACCCGTGAAAGCACTTTTTTCTCTTTTTTAAAAAAGTTTTCATAGTTTTGCAAATTACTGGTTAATACTTGGAATTGATCAGCTTTGCGGGAGGGATAAAGTATACCACGCCTTAAATCTCCCGCTTTTTTTATTTATAGTCCACTATAATAAGTCTCCCTTTTTCTATCCTGTATCTCACCTTGGCATTAAGTGCCACCGTTTTAATGGCAGCTTCAATATTCTCCCTGTCAAATTTTCCATAAAACCTTTCACCTTCGGAGACAGAAGATCTGTTAACTATCTCTACACCATACCAGTTAGAGAGGCACTCCAACATATCATTGAAAGAGATCTCCCGAAGAGCGAGAATGCCATCTTTCCATTGAGTCATAGCTTTGGAATCTACACTTGTAACGCTCCCTTGGCGAATCTCTCTGTTGAAAGAGAACATCTCATCCGGGTTAATTATTCTGCTAATGCCTTGGGTATGAACTTTAACAGACCCATTAATTAGAATTACGGAAGATTTTAAAGCACTCTTTTTCGCCTCAACATCAAATGATGTTCCCAAGACCTCAACTTTCATATCCTCTGTCGTAACAATGAAGGGAACTTTAGATTTTGAAACATCAAAATAGGCTCTTCCATCCAGAGTTACATCTCTTGATGTTGAACCAAAACTTACCGGATACCTCAGATAAGAGCCTGAGTGCAGATATACCTTTGTTCCGTCAGATAAAACTACGACAAATCTTTCGCCGGGAGGAATTGTAACAGCATTGTATTTTAGTGTATCAGAACTATCTGTTTTGCTCTTTATCCTATTAAGGTAATTCAGCTCTCTGCTCTCTTGCTCATTCCCTTTTTCATTTGGAATAAGATCGTTTAATAGAGATGTGCTTGTCTTAACTCTTAGAGGGTTTACGACACTTCCGTCGGATAACTCTACCTTAATTGTGTCGGTGTTGTACCGAAGCTTTGAAAATGCAAGTTTATTGTGATCTCCCCCGGACTCATATACCCACAACAACATATAAAGCCCGGCCATTATAATTAGTGTGGCTGCAGATGAGGCCCAGTAGAGAGCTCTTCTTCTGAATCGTTGTCTTCTTCTACTACTATCTATGTAATTCAGAAATGATTCAAACGAGCGGTCTCGCATCTGTTCACCGGCAGGAGCACTATTTAAAGTATGCCAAATCTGTTTATAATCTTCGAAATATCTCTCATTCTGTGAATCTTTTATCCATTCTGCAAAGTGTTCAACCTCACTTGAACCTGCCTTACCTGAAAGTATTCCGGATAAAAGACTATCTATTGATTTTTTTGACTCTTTATACATCTTATGAAAATATATTTGGTAAGACGAAAAAAGAGGCATTAACCACTAAATGAAAATCAAATATTTTAACTTCTCTCTCAATTTTTTTAAAGCTATTGCCATTTGATTCTCTACTGTGTTGACCGATATATCCATTGATGAGGCAGCTTCTGAGTAGGAGAGACCTCCGATTTTACACTTAATAAATATCTCTCTGCAACGCTCAGGCAAGGAGTTAATAGATTCAATAATCTCCTTCCTGGTTTCTGAGTCGGTTAATCTTATCTCTGCATCCGGGCTCTGGATTACTCTTGAAAAATAGAGATCTGCCAAACCTTTCTCTTCATATTTGTCAAGAGCTCTATTCTTTCGTATAATAGAAATTGAGTTGTTATAGACAGATTTGTATAGGTAAGATCTTAAAGACTCCTTAATATCCAGTTTTTCCCGAATATCCCAAATATGACAAAAAGTAGATTGAACGCACTCACCTGCATCGTTTTCATTGTTAAGAATTCTCAGTGCGTAGGAGTAGAGGTTATCATAATGGCTATTAAAGATATATACAAATGCATCGTGAGCTCCGCTTTTTAAGGCCTCCTTTAATGCATCACTATTAGAATAAGCACTATGTACACTCTCTTTTCCCAATTAAAAAAACAATTTTGTATCACGGAAGAGTTAATACAAAAATCAAAAATAGGCAATTTTTTTCACTATCCCGCAACCTTTATTATCTTCATTTCTGCAAAATCCGGAGGATTTTTATTAAAAAAAAACTGCCAAAATATTTGACAGTTCTCTCTTTTAAAATAATATCTCTAAAGCTCTTCGAAGTTGACATCAGAGAAAGAGGGTGTTACGACCTCCTTTTCAGTCTTTTCTGAGGTTGCAGGAATTCTCTCCCGGATATATTGAATTATCTCCTCTAACCCTTGTGAGAATTTTTCAAAATCTTCTTTGTAGAGGAAAATTTTGTGTTTGTCGTAAACAAACCTTCCATCTTTGTCTACTCTCCTCTTACTTTCTGTAATCGTAAGGTAGTAGTCATTGTTTTTAGTTGCTTTAACATCAAAGAAATAGGTCCTCTTTCCTGCTCTAACCGGTTTTGAATAAACATCATCTCCATTGCGCTCATGCATATCTGCATTGTCAAAATCCTCGAAGTACATTTTCGTTGTTTTTAAGTTTGTCTCACAAAGATAAAATTATTTTTTATGCACAAAAATCTATCTTTGTAAAATATTTGATAATTATTGTTTTTATGATCAGCAGAAGATTGATTCGCATTAAGGTTTTTAAAGTTCTTTTCAGTCGTATAAATTCGGGGTCAGACTCTTTTCTGGCAGCAGAAAAGGAGCTAATACTAAGTTGTGACAAGTCACTTGAACTCTATTACTTTTTACTATCCTTACCTGCTGCACTTAAAAATGTTGCAGAGCAAAAGATAGATGCAGGGTTAAAGAAATTTCATCCCACACCTCAGGAGATAGACCCAAACAGAAAATTTGTCAATAACAGACTTATTGCTTTATTGGAAGATGATACAGACATCACAGGGTTTTGCAGTAAAAGAGGCCTCTCCTGGAGGGAGTACGACTCATTTGTAAAGAAAATTTACTCCTCTGTGGTTTCTAAAGAGTACTTTTCAAACTATATGGAGTCATCTGAGAGCTCATTTGAAGAGGATATGAAACTTGTATCATCTATTTTTGAGGAGGAGCTCGAGGAGTCAGATGAGCTATACACTCTTCTTGAAGATGCTAATCTATACTGGACAGATGATCTCGCCTTTATTATAAATGTAATAACAAAGAGGCTCCACTCTTTAAAAGAGAGTAGCTCCATAGAGCACCCCTCTGTTTTTTTGAAGAGTGAAGATAAAGACTATGCTATTCGGCTTTTAAATGTCTCAATGATTAGATATGCCGAGTATACAGGGTTAATGTCCAAGTATGTACTCAATTGGGAGACAGACAGGCTGGCTGCTACAGACCTTGCACTTATTGTAATGGGAATTGCCGAGGCAGTCACTTTCCCTAATATCCCAATAAAAGTTACAATTAACGAATATGTGGAGCTCTCTAAATTTTACAGTACCCCTAATAGCAAGGTATTTGTAAACGGAATGCTGGACAAAATTCTGCTCGCTCTTAAGGATGAGGGTCAGATAGAAAAAAGTGGCAGAGGTTTGGTAGGGTCGTCAGAATAGTTAAATTTGCATAATCTTATTTAAAAAATATAAACAGTATGAATTTTTTAGTAATTCTTCAACAAACAGCAGAGGCAGGTTCAGGAAACTGGAGCTTTTTGGTTATGATGGGTCTTATCTTCGTTGTAATGTACTTCTTTATGATCCGTCCTCAGCAGAAAAAACAGAAAGAGCTTGCCAAATTCAGGAGCAGTCTTGAAAAAGGAGATAAAGTGGTGACTCTTGGTGGAATATATGGTGTAGTAGTAGAGGTAAAAGAGCAATATGTTCTTGTGGAGGTTGATTCAAATGTTAAGCTAAGAATTGACAAATCGGCTATTGTAAAGGATATCAGCGATATTACAGCCGGTAAATAGTTCCCTTAAAGCTATGTTTAAGCTTAACAGCTCCATAATAAGTTACGAAAGAGGCAGACGACTTTTACAGCTCTTGTTCTGTCTCTTTCTTGCTTTTGTTATATGGAGTGTTCATAATCTCTCAGATGACTATAGCCACCTCTTTCAATACACTGTAGTTGCAAAATCGTCTATGAGCGGAAAATCCGAAGATTCTCAATCTATCAATAAACTTACCTTAAGAGCGAGAGCATCCGGATTCTATATTCTAAAACACCGATACAGTAGAGTTGATGCTTCAATGGTTCTATCTCCCGATAGTAAACTTTTCAAAAAGATGCCCGGGAAAAGAGATAGCTACTATCTTCTCACAACTGACATAAGGAGTCACATCTCAGAAGCAACGGCAGACAAACTTCAGGTTGAGTACCTGAATACTGACACCCTCTTTTTTCTCTTTCCCGGAGTGGTTTCGAAGGAGGTTCCCGTTGCGTTTAAAGCCAAGATCTCTTTCAGAGATCAATATATGCAAACAGGGGAATTAAAATTAGAACCTGAGACGGTTACAATTTATGGAGAGCAATCTGTGCTGGATAAAACAGATTCTGTCTACACACAGTTAATCGTAATGAAAAATGTAAGCACACCTGTAAATGGAGTGGCAGCATTTACTCCTGTTTCGGGCATTACCATCTCCCCAAAAGAGCTACTATACTCAATGAATGTAGAGAGGTATGTAGAGAAAGAGATACTACTTCCGGTAACTATGATTAACCTTCCTGAGGGTTACATCTCCCAACTCAATCCATCGGAAATACGAATGACATACAGATTCCCTCTTAAAAGCAGGGAATCATTATCCCTACAGTCGACAGCACTTTATGTGAATTACAAAAGAGTAGAGGGGGTATCAGATACAATTGTTGCTCCTGTTGTGGAGAATTTACCAATAGAAATTTTGGGATACACTCTATACCCCGGGTATGTAGAGTGTAAAGTTTATCCAAATACGAAAGTTATTAAATAAAACTCACAAAAATGGTCTGTCTGGTTTGTACGGGAGGGATTGGCAGCGGGAAATCTTATGCACTAAGAGTTATCACCCGGCTGGGCATACCTTCATATATTGCAGATAATAGAGCAAAAGAGCTCTATTATACAGATAAAGTGCTGCTTCGTGAGCTGATAGAGCTTCTTGGAGATGAGATTGCCCCGGAGGGAGTTATAAGAAGAGAGATTATGGCTGCAAAAATATTCCCCAATCCTGAGCTTCTAACAAAGGTCAATGAAATTGTTCATCCAAGGGTATTGGCAGATTTTGAAGCCTGGAAGATTGCCAGAGGGGAAGATGGCGCAGATATTGTAGTATTTGAGAGTGCAATTTTTTTTGAGTCTCCTGTTTTTCATCATATTGCAGATAAAGTAATGGTAGTAACAGCCCCGGAAGAGGTTAGGATTCAAAGAGTTATTAAGAGAGACAAAGTTTCGAGAGAGTTGGTAACAGAGAGGATACAAAGGCAGTGTTCCGAGAAAGAGAGACTTGAAAGAGCCGACTTTATCGTCTATACAGATGGGAAAAGAGCAGTATTGCCTCAGATATTGCAGGTGTTAAATCAAATGAATATAAAGAGATAAGTTAGGTATGGGATACGGTAAATGGATAAGCGGAGCAATCGGTTGGGCGTTAGGCGGACCTATTGGCGGCGTTATCGGATATTCAATAGCCTCTTTACTAGAGGGTGATTCTAAGAGTGATAATCAGGGGGTAGGAGGGTTTACCGCTCACAGTGGAGCATATTCAAGAACAGAAGAGAGAAACAGCTTTCTTGTAACACTTCTTGTCCTCTCATCTGCAGTGATGAAGGCAGATGGTAGAGTTATGAAATCTGAGTTGGATTATGTTAAAAAATTCATAATATCAAATTTCGGAGTTGATGCAGCTGCCGAAGCAACAAAATATCTGCAGGATATCTTAAAAAAAGATGTAGATGTAAACTCAGTTGGAGCTCAAGTTCAACGCTATATGAATGTTGAAGCTAGAATTCAACTCCTTCACTACCTAACCGGTATTGCCAAAGCAGACGGAGTGGTGAGCACACCGGAGCTCAAGGTTCTCAGGGAGATTGCACTGGCAATGTCTCTGTCGCACCGTGAAAGCGAAGCGATCTTTGCTATGTTTGATAATGGTGTAGACGCCGCTTATCAGATTTTGGAGGTTGACAAAAGCATCACAGACGAAGAGCTTAAAAAAGCCTACAAAAAACTGGCATTAAAACATCACCCCGATAAGGTATCCCACCTGGGTCCCGATATACAAAAATCTTCCGAAGAGAGATTCAAAAAAATCTCCCAGGCATATGAAAAGATCAAGAGAGACAGAGGTATATCATAATAAATAAGGTTATAAATATCCATAATACAATGAATAAAACAGATTTAAAAAAGATTTTATCTATAGCCGGAGAGCCCGGTCTATTTCGTTTCGTGGCTCAGGCAAACGCGGGAGTGATTGCAGAATCTCTTTCCACAGGTAAAAGAAACCTCTTTGGTCTTAGCGCCAGGCTTACAACTCTTTCGGAGATCTCTATCTATACAAGTGACCAGGAGGTCTCTTTGATGACTGTGTTTGAAAAGATGAGAGAAATTCTTGGAGAGAGCGATGCTCCTCAGCCAAAATCTACACCGGAAGCTTTGAAATCGTTCTTTGAAACTGCACTTCCGGATTACGACAGAGATCGCTTCTATGTATCTCATATGAAAAAAGTTGTAGATTGGTATAATCAACTAAAAAAATATGCCTCTCTGGATTTTGAAAAGCCGGAGGAGATTGAAAGCGCCAAGGCTGAGTAGATGGTTAATAAAATCCAACTTATTACATTAGGATGCTCAAAAAATAGAGTTGATTCGGAACATCTGCTTAAACAGATTTTTGATTCCGGCATCGATATATTGCCCGAAGGCAGAGACCTTTCAAAAGAGAGGGTCGATGCCGTTATCATTAACACCTGCGGATTTATTAAAGATGCCAAGGAGGAGTCTGTAGAGACAATCTTTGCAGCAGTTGATGCTAAAAACAGAGGTTACACCAAGAAGATTTTTGTTTTTGGTTGTCTCTCTCAAAGATACCGTACAGAGCTAGAAGCCGAAATTCCTGAGGTAGATGGTTTCTTTGGAGCATTCGATTCTCGTTCTGTTATAGGTGTGCTCGGTAAGAAGTGGGACACTCTTCTGGAGAACAGAAGATACCTCACCACTCCCTCTCACTATGCATATTTGAAAATATCAGAAGGTTGTGACAGAATTTGCTCATACTGCTCAATTCCCCTTATTAGAGGAGCACACACATCGGTGCCTGTAGATGATCTTTTAGACGAGGCAAAACACCTGGCCGATGCCGGTGTAAAAGAGTTGATTGTGGTTGCACAGGATACAACCTACTACGGAGTTGATCTTTATAAGGAGAGGAGGCTTGCTCATCTTTTAGAGAGCCTGTGTGAGGTTGACGGCATAGAGTGGATAAGAGTTCTCTACTCGTACCCTGCGGCATTTCCGGAGAGGGTTTTGGATGTTATGGCTTCAAATCCAAAGATGTGTAAATACCTGGATATCCCGCTTCAACACATCAACGACAAAGTTCTTGCTAATATGAGAAGATCTGTGGATGGAGAGAGTATCCGCAGACTGGTGAGAAATTTCCGTGATAGAGTGCCGGGAATTGTACTGAGAACAACAATGATTGTCGGACATCCGGGAGAGAGTAAAGGTGCTTTTGAGGAGCTGATCAATTTTGTCTCCGATGCAAAATTTGAGAGGCTTGGCGCATTTACATACTCACAGGAGGAGGGTACCTGGGGTGCTGAAAATCTAAAAGATACCATCTCTGAGAGAGTCAAACAGGATAGATATGAGAGGTTAATGGAGGTGCAATCAAATATCTCCCTCAATTATAATTTATCCCGTAAAGGAAAGATTGAGAGAGTTTTGATAGATTCATTTGACGAAGGTGTATTTACGGCAAGAAGTATGAGTGAGAGCCCCGAGGTTGACGGAGAGATTCTTATTGGATCTGATACTTTTTTAAACGGTTTCAATCCTAACGAAATTATTGGTACATTTGTTGATGTACGAATAGATAGTGCAGATGAGTACGATCTGACAGCAACTTTTGTTTGATTTTAAATTAAAAAAGACTTTAAACTATGAAATTACTTGAAGGAAAGGTGGCCCTTATTACAGGAGCCGCCAGAGGTATAGGAAAGGCGATTGCAGTTAAATATGCATCACAGGGTGCAAATATTGCCTTTACCGACCTTGTGATTGACGAAAATACAGAGGCTACAAAAAAGGAGCTTGAGAGTTATGGAGTAAAGGTCGTTGCAATAGCCTCAAATGCAGCCTCTTTTGATGATGCTCATAAGGTTGTTGAGGATGTTGTAAAAGAGTTTGGCAAGCTGGATATTCTGGTTAATAATGCAGGCATAACCAAAGATGGTCTTATGATGAGAATGTCTGAGCAGCAATGGGATATGGTCATAAACATCAATCTAAAGAGTGCCTTCAACTATGTTCACGCTGTTACTCCGGTAATGATGAGACAAAAATCCGGTTCTATAATAAATATGAGCTCTGTTGTTGGAGTAGGAGGTAATGCCGGGCAGGCAAACTATTCTGCTTCAAAAGCCGGAATGATTGGTCTGACAAAATCTATTGCTCAGGAGTTGGGTTCAAGAGGAGTTCGCTCCAATGCTGTAGCACCGGGATTTATCCTTACAGATATGACCGATAAGCTTCCGGATGAGGTGAAAAAACTGTGGGCAGAGCAGATACCATTAAGAAGGGGCGGTTCTGCAGAGGATGTGGCAAATGTATGTCTCTTCCTGGCGAGTGAACTATCTTCTTATGTAACCGGTCAGGTGATATCTGTGTGCGGCGGAATGAAAATGTAGCTATATATTAATTTTAAATCTCTTGAGTTATGAAGGGGTTCTTATGGATGATTATTGCAGGAGTAGTTGTATCCTCTTGTAATTTACAACAAAACGGCCAAACTGTTAAGAAAGGTCTTAAAGTGATGATCCAGGTAGACTTCGAAGGGGTTACCGGAGTGGTAAATTTTGACGAAATCTATCCCGGGCACCCCCACTTTGAGAGAAATACCAGAATTCTTACAAATGAGATAAACGCTGCTGTAGAGGGTGCCGCAGCAGCAGGGGCAACTACAATTATTGTAAGAGACGGACACGCAGGAAATATTAATGTAGACCCTCTGCTTTTAGACAAAAGGGCAATGCTCACACGAGGCAGGCTTCCGGGTACTCCTCACACGATGGTATTGGGAATAGACTCTACATTTGATGCTCTGCTGTTTATTGGTGCTCACGCTAGAGCCGGAGTAGAGAACGGCACACTATCCCACACAATGTCTCTTAAGGTCTTAGATTTTAGAATCAACGACACGCCTCTTTTTGAAGCAGCATATAACTCACTATATGCAGGCAAATTCGGTGTGCCGGTTGTATTTCTCTCAGGAGATGATGCTGCCTGCAGAGAGGCTATAGAGAATTTTGGAAATATAGATACTGTTGTTACAAAGTACTCTTTTGGAAGAACTTGTGCAACTAGCAAATCTCCCGAGGTTGTTTATGACCAGATAAGAAAAGGTGTAGAGAGATCTCTTCTCAATTTAGAGAAAGGTTGCATCTTTAAAATGGAGAGTCCATACAGAATGGAGGTTAGAGTTAAAGCAGACGAAACTACAGGGGAGAAAACTGTAACAGCAACATCCGATACACTTGAAGTCGTAATGAAGAGATTCTGGGAAAACTTATAGTATATGAAAACAATATATCCTATTACTGGACTGATACTTTTGGTTTCTGTTATTATTCTGAGCTCTTGCGGGCCTGCGATACAACTCTTTAATATCGATGAGAGAGTTGCACCACTTTACCCGGTTAACTTTGACAACAGATCTATATCTGTTTATGTAACTATGGATAGTGGGGAAGAGGGAGAGAATATGCTTTTTAAAAACGACTCTGCCCAAATGTCAAACTTGGCTACCGGGATTGCTTCATCTCTGGAGAAAAATCTTCTCCTTGACGAGGGAGCGGTCTATGTTTTTAATCACTATCCAGGGGGTGGTTTTAAGTACAATATGGAGTATATTCATTCACTCTCTGCAGCATCCAATTCAGATATTCTGGTGGTTGTAGACACACTTATGGTGGGTAAAACTCAAATTATGAATGATTTAAAATCACCTATAACTCAATCTTACAGGTCTAATTACGTTTTTGCTCCAATAAGAACTGTTATCAATGTTTTTGATGGAATAACTGCAGAGAGACTCTCCAGGATAGATCAAAAAGACACAGTCTATTGGGAGATACTCTCCAGAAGTGATGCAAGAGACAATGCCATTAAATATAAAGCGGTGGAATCTATGCTAAAAGTTGCCACGACATTGGGAGAGGATATTGTAACTATGATGTTTCCGCAGTGGCAAACAGTTGGTAAATACCTCTATATATATCCTGTACCTTCCTGGCAAAAAGCTTATGAATATTCACTGGAGTTCAAATGGAGAGAGGCAATGGATATATGGTTAGAGGAGACATCTCACCAAGATGCTATTCGTGCCGCATCTGCCGCTTATAACATTGCTGTGGCGTGTGAACTTACAGATAGATTGGAGTTGGCGATTGAGTGGATTGACGTATCAATCAAGAAGTTTCGGTTGCAGGGAGTTTTAAGTTATAAACAGAGTTTGATTAAGAAGCTTGAAAAGAGATAAACTAAGACCGGCTGCAGATCCTGAGTTTCTCAGACAGAAGAGAGAGGCATCAGTAAGAAAACATAGAAAGACAATTCTTTTTAACGACAAAGAGTTGGAAGCTATTGATATCTACTGTAAAAAATATAAGGTAAAGTCAAAGACCAAGTTTTGCAGAGAGGCAATAATATCTGCAATTCTCAAACAGTTTGACGAAGATCATCCAAAGTTGTTTTAAGAAAAAAAGGTGGGTCTGTAAGCCGGATTCTGTACTCCTTACGAAGCCTCTGTCATCTATCTGATGCAGCCTACCCCCCGGCATCGGGCGAGCAGCCCTCAATCACCGGTATATGTGGCCTTGCAGGAGACTGTTCGTACCCTCACAATGTCGCCATAATGAGTCGTGGGCTCTTACCCCGCGTTTTCACCCTTACCCCCCTAAGAGGGCGGTTGTTTTCTGTTACGATTTGCCTAAAGTTACCCCCAGCTGTGCTTTCCACAGAGTCTTGCTCTATCCTGTCCGGACTTTCCTCCCCTGCAAACGCAAAGGCGACAAAGCGACCCACCGGCGACAAAGGTAGAAAAAAGGAGGAGGAGTTACTAAAAATATGTATATTTGCACTGCATTAACATAATGCTTGGGGGTGCCCTTTGGGCTGAGATCATACCCTTTTCACCTGATCAGGATAATGCCTGCGAAGGGAAAGCGAATCTCGTTTAACGTACCCCCCTGCAATAAAAATAATTAATAATGAAAAGATTAGCTTTATTTTGCGGGGTCATTTTTTTACCTTTAATATCCCAGGCTCAAGATTCAGGGCAAAAAGAAAAGGTAACTCAAACAAAACTTGACAGTGTTGTAGTGGAGTCATTCAGGGGAGGGAAAAATACCCCGGTAACTCACTCTACTATGAACATTGATCTGTTAAAAAAGCAGTCACCCGTTAGCTCTGTACCAATGGTACTCTCTCTGATGCCATCTGTTGTAGCCTCAACCGAAGGAGGTAACGGACTTGGTTACTCTTCAATCAGAATCAGGGGAAGTGAAAGTTCCAGAATTAATGTTACATTAAATGGAGTTGCCCTCAACGATGCAGAGTCGCAGGAGGTGTTCTGGGTAAACATCCCATCTTTTACATCATTCTTGCAGGATATTCAGGTACAGAGGGGTGTGGGAACATCAACCAACGGGCCTGCTGCTTTTGGAGCAAGTATAAATATGAGAACTCTTTTTGCTGCACAGGAGCCGTATGGAGTTGCAGATTTCAGTATAGGAAGTTATAATACATATCTTTCAACTGTCGGTGCAGGAACAGGACTTTTAAAGAGCGGGCTCTCGTTTGACATTCGCTACTCCCGAAACAGGGGAGATGGTTATATAAGGAATGCAAAAACAGACCTTGGCTCACTATTTGCCACTGCCGGCTGGTTTAATGGTGACAATTCATTGAAATTAACCTATATAATGGGAGACCAAAAGTCGGGAATAACCTGGGAGGGGGTCTCCAGAGAGCAGATGGAGATCGACAGAAGATTTAATTCGGCAGGCTCGTACTATGATAAAGCGGGAAATCTCCAATTTTACCAAAACGAGACTGATAACTATATTCAGCACCACATACAGACACACTTTATACATAGGATATCTCCTAAACTAATTTGGAGTTCTACCATTCACTTTACCAAAGGAGACGGGTTTTATGAGAACTATAAAAATAACCGAAAATTTTCGGAGTATAATTTACCTGTTCAGAGAGTTAAAGGGATAGACTACTCAAGGTCTGATGTTGTCATAAGACAAGCGTTAGACAACAATTACATAGCTTTAAACACCTCTCTCTCATATAACAGCGAAGATTTTAACTCAACGGCAGGAGTAAGCTACTCCTACTATGACGGAGACCATTTCGGGAAGTTGATTTGGAGTATGTACAACAATGAGATCCCCGAAAACTACCAGTGGTACCTCAATAAAGGATTTAAAGCAGACCTCTCTGCTTTTGCCCGAGTAGAGAAGAGTTTGGGCAGCAGAGTGGTTGCCTTCGCAGATTTACAATACAGAAGGGTAGATTTTACACTTGGGGGAGAGGATAAAGATTTTGCCTCTCTGGATTGGAAAGGGGTCTATGATTTTTTCAACCCCAAGGCGGGGGTTACACTCAACATAAACATAGCCAATCAGCTCTATGCATCGGTGGCTGTAGGTAGAAAGGAGCCCGGAAGATCGGATATTAAGGAGTCAATAAAGGCACTTACGGCAGCTGCTATTAAACCAGAGAGAGTGATAGATTACGAAGCGGGTTATCGCTTAAAATCCAAGAAGGTAACTCTTTCTGCAAATATTTACTTTATGGAGTATAAAGATCAGTTAGTGCCTACCGGTAAATTGAGCGAGACAGGGTATGTAATCAAAGAGAATGTAGAACGCTCCTTCCGCAGAGGTGTCGAACTCTCCTCATCCTGGAAACCACTCAGCTATTTGGGAGTTGATGCGAATTTAACTCTGAGCAGCAATAAAATCCTCAATTATATCTGGTATCTGGATCAATTTGACGAGAATTGGAATCTAGTCTCCCAAAGAGCGGTAAAGTTTGACAAGAGCGATATTGCATTCTCTCCGGCGGTTACAGGTATGGGAATGATTACTCTTCTCCCCTCAAAAAGCTCTTCAATATCTATTCACGGGAAATATGTAGGTAAACAGTATATGGATAATACCTCAAATCTATCCAGATCTGTGCCCCAATACTTTGTTTTAGGGCTTAATGCATCTAAAAGCTTTGAACTTAAAAGCGGCAGATATCTGGATGTTCAGCTGTTTATAGATAATATGCTCAATAGAAAATACTTCTCAAACGGTTGGGTTTATAGTGCAGAATTTTTAAATGGAGATGCTTACAATGAGGAGGGCCTATACCCACAGGCAGAGATTAACTTCACGGCCAAAGTAGCATTCCGGTTTTAAAACATATAGCAAAGAGTTGTAATTATGGATTATACAGAGATATTCGGAGCTGTTACAGGTATTATCTATGTAGTACTTGAGATAAAACAGAAAAAATCAATGTGGATTGTAGGTGCGGTTTCTGCACTCTTCTATACCATCATATTCCTTAATGCAAATCTTTTTGCAGCAATGGGACTGCAGATATATTTCCTGTTTGCCAGCGGATACGGATGGTGGATGTGGAGCAGACAAAGCAACAAAGATGAGATATCGGAACCGGTTGTAGTGAGATTGAACTTAACAAAGGCAGCCATATCAACTGTAGCAGCATTAGCAGGATTTCTACTTCTTTGGTACATTCTCAAAAACTACAGCTCCGACCCTATGCCTGCCACCGATGCTTTAATTGCGGCATTGAGTATGCTTGCAACCTACTGGGTTACCAACAGATTCATACAGCATTGGCATTTGTGGATTGCTGCAGATTTACTTGCCATATATATGTATTTATCTCAAGGACTCTATGCCACTACTGCTCTTTATTTTATCTACATAATTGCTGCAATTGCAGGCATTGTTCATTGGAGAAAATTCCGTCAGGTTTTGAATTAGCTCTAAATTTTCCTATTTTTGGCCGAATTAATAAATTGAAATATGCGTCTTATTGCAGATAGCGGCTCAACCAAGGTAGACTGGAGAGCTATACACAGTGATGGTACGATTCAGGAGATTACAACAGCAGGGATAAATCCGTTTTTTCAAACTGAGGAGCAGATTATTTACGAACTGGAACAACATCTTCTTCCCGAGATAAGTGCCACAGTTAATGAGATTCACTTTTACGGAGCAGGAGTATCCTCTCCGGATAAGGTTAAGGTTCTTCAAGATTGCTTCAGAAAGGTCTTTCCTAAGGCAAACACCAGTGCATACACCGACCTTCTTGCTGCAGCAAGATCACTTTGCGGCAATAAGCCCGGTATCGCAGGAATAATGGGAACCGGTGCAAACTCCTGCTTCTTTGATGGTAAAGAGATTGCAGACAATGTTCCTGCCTGCGGCTATATTCTTGGAGATGAGGGTAGCGGTGCGGTGCTTGGGAAGAAATTTATCTCAGATTATCTCAAGAGACAACTTCCGGCAGATCTCAACGCTCAGTTTGACCTTAAGTACAATCTAAACTATAGCATAGTAATAGAACGGGTTTACAGACAACCTTTCCCAAACAGATATCTTGCCACTTTTTCTGTATTCCTCAACGAGAACAAAAGCCATCCTTATGTAGACAAATTTTTAAGAGAGTGCTTTACCGAGTTCTTTACAAGAAACATTATGCAGTATGACTATAAAAAATACCCTGTGAACTTGGTTGGCTCTGTGGCATTTTACTATAGGGAGATTTTAGTTGATGTTGCATCAAAACTAGGTATTAAAATTGGGAAAATAGTACAGTCTCCCATTGACGGACTGGCAGAATATCACAAATCTTTATAATCCAATGAGAGTTACAGAACAATCATCAAATTATAATCACCTGGACAAGATGTCCACGCTGGAACTTCTGATTAATATAAATAACGAAGATAAGACAGTTCCAATGGCAGTTGAGCGGTGCATACCTCAGATAGAGAAGCTTGTAGACGGTATTGTGGAGAGAATCTCAAGAGGAGGGCGACTTTTTTATTTGGGAGCGGGAACCAGCGGGCGACTTGGAATCCTTGACGCATCGGAGATTCCGCCAACATTTGGAGCCCCTTTTGATTTGGTTATAGGTCTTATAGCAGGAGGCGATAAAGCTATAAGAAGAGCTGTAGAGGCTGCGGAAGACAGTTGGGAGGGTGGATGGAACGATATGCAGCAGTATGGTGTAGACAATGACGATATTGTTGTGGGGATTGCTGCTTCCGGGACCACACCTTATGTTATCGGAGCTGTTAAAGAGGCCCGGGCAAGAGGTATCCTCACTGCGTGTGTTACCTGTAACCCAAACAGCCCTTTGGCTGCAGAGGTCGATATTACAATTGAGGCCGTGGTAGGCCCGGAGTTTGTAACCGGCAGTACCAGAATGAAAGCGGGAACTGCCCAGAAGCTGGTTCTTAATATGATTACCACATCTGCAATGGTTAGACTTGGTCACGTTAAAGGGAATAAGATGGTAGATATGCAGCTTACGAATGCAAAATTGGTGGACAGAGGAACCAGAATGATAATGGACGAGTCCGGGATTACAGATTATGATCAGGCAAAAGAGCTGCTTCTCACCCACGGTTCGGTTAGAAAGGGTGTAGATTTCTTTAAAAATCAGCAATAACAGCCAATAGAAATGTTTAGAAACAATCTCTCATCTTCACTGTTATCCAATGCTGTAGAGGAGCTTACAGCCCTACCCGGAATTGGTCGCAAGAGTGCGTTGAGGTTTGCGCTTCATCTGCTTAATCAACCCAGAGAAAATGTAGAGAGATTTTCAAAGGCAATAATAAGGATGAGAGAGGAGATAAAATATTGCTCTATTTGCAATATGATATCCGACACACCCATTTGTTCCGTTTGTAGTGACAACAGAAGGGACTCCACTCTTGTTTGTGTTGTGGAGAGTATCAGGGATGTCCTGAGTATCGAGAATACCGGCGAGTTTAAAGGGGTGTACCACGTTCTTGGCGGGATAATCTCCCCAATGGATGGAGTATCTCCATCTGATCTCTCAATTGACTCATTGGTAAACAGAGTTGAAAGCGGCTCAGTTGAGGAGGTTTTCCTTGCTCTGAGCACAACTATGGAGGGAGAGACCACATCATATTATATTTATAAAAAGATCGGCAGATTCCCGATAAAGGTGAGCACTATTGCAAGAGGTGTAGGTTTCGGAGATGAACTTGAGTTCACCGACGAAGTTACCCTAGGCAGATCAATAACTAACAGACAGCCATTTATACCAGTAAATCAGTAAAAATAAAATATTATGCATCAATTTCCGCTATCGTGGCTTTTAATAGCCTTTACACTCTACACAGCTTTGCTGTTTTTTGTATCGTGGTTAACCTCCAGAAAGGCAGATATGGGCTCATATTTTCTTGGGAATAAAAAATCTCCTTGGTATATTGTTGCATACGGAATGGTTGGGACATCAATATCCGGAGTTACATTTATATCTGTTCCCGGTAATGTGTTAAACCAGAATTTTTACTATATGCCTCTGGTTCTGGGTTTCCTTCTTGGTTATATGGTTATAGCCAAAGTGCTTATTCCGTTATATTACAAGATGAACCTCACCTCTATCTATACCTATCTTGAGAAGAGGTTTGGTTTTTATTCATATAAAACCGGAGCATCTGTATTTATGGTATCCAGGATCTTAGGTGCAGCAGTAAGGATTTTTGTGGTTGTTCTGGTTCTTCACACATTCCTTCCTGAGGGGTCAGTGCCATTTTGGGTAGTTGCATTTATATTTATGTTCCTTATTTTCCTGTATACATTCAGGGGTGGTGTAAAGACTATCATCTGGACAGATGTTCTCCAGACAACATTTATGCTTCTTGCTGTCTTCCTTACCATATTCTCAATTGCAAGAGCTATGGACTGGAGTGTTGGAGAGATGCTCACCGAGGTAAGAAAATCTACCTTCTCCGGTTGGCTGGACTGGGAGTGGAGTCACGGTACAAATGCAATTAAGCAGTTCATTGCAGGTATATTCATTACTATTGTAATGACAGGATTGGATCAGGAGATGATGCAGAAAAACCTGTCGTGTAAAAACATTAAAGAGGCCCAAAAAAATGTATATACTACCAGCGTTACGATAGTAGTGGTAAACTACTTCTTTCTTCTGTTGGGTGCTGTGTTGGCAATTTTTGTGAGCAGTAAGCTCGGAGGTATGGAGGGAATAGGTCTTGCAGATGCCGAGGGTATATTTACAAAAGCACAAACAGACAAACTCTTCCCTACAATCGCAAGCCAATATCTGGGTCTTGGAGTAGGTCTCTTCTTTATAATAGGTCTTATATCAGCATCATATCCAAGTGCAGGAGGGGCGCTTACATCCCTTACGACATCTTTCTGTATAGATTTTGTAGGTTTTAACAGCAGAACAGATCTGACAGAGATTAGAAAAAAGAGAATTCGTCAGATGGCCCACGCCGGTTTTGCCTTTCTCTTCTTTATAATAATTGTGATTCTCCACATTGTAAATAAACAGGCAATAATTGATCTTGTCTATCTGTTGGCAGCCTATACCTACGGACCGCTATTAGGACTCTTCTTCTTCGGCCTGCTCACAAAGTATCAGGTAAAGGACAAGTTCATACCATTTGTTGCAATAGCATCTCCCCTGATTTGCTATGTGTTGGACACAGTCGGAAAAGATATGCTGGGATTTGGTTTCGGTTTTACAATTCTAATTGTAAACGGACTTCTCACATTCTTAGGAATGTATCTTTTGAGGGTGAAGAGGTAGAGTTGTTATGACTTTTCTATCCATACTGCTTTTAGCTTCCGGGCTGAGCTTTGATACTTTTGCGGTATCACTCTCTTGCGGTATATCTCTTCCTCAGATTAAAAGAGTTAAGTTTCTAAAGATTGTATCCGGTTTTGCAATCTTTCAATCTGGCTTCATACTGCTGGGGTGGCTTTTGGGGTACAAGATTTTGGAGTATGTATCTGCATTAGACCATTGGATAGCATTCTCCCTTCTCGCATATATTGGAATTAAGATGATCTTTGACGGTTTTAAAAGCACTGAAACAGATAAGCCGTGCATAGACATCACCAACAACCGCTCTCTTGCAGTTGTTTCATTTGCTACCAGCATTGATGCTTTTGCCGTAGGGATATCTTTAGCTTTGATATCTATCACCCCGGACAGACTTTTTCTAATATGGCTTACGGTTGCTATGGTAACAGCGGCAGCATCTGCAGTAGGGCTAAAATGGGGCAGATTTTTAGGATCTACTGCCGGAACCAGAGCAATGATTTTGGGAGGTATTATACTCTTATCCCTCGGACTGAAAATTTTGATTGAGCATCTGGATATTTTATCTTAACTTTGCAGACGGCAAAATGTACCTTAATTCCTTTTAAATGCTCATTCGTGTATCGGCCATATCCTATCTTAATACTCTTCCTTTCGTTTACGGTTTGATGAACCATCCTGTTTACGAGAAGATAGAGCTTACCTTCTCTACTCCCGAGGCATCTGCAAGGGATCTTATAGAGGGAAGGGTAGATATTGGTATTGTTCCGTCTGCAGTTATTCCTCAAATCGGTGTTAACAACATTATTTCGGATTACTGTATCGGTGCAGATGGTAAAGTGGCCAGCGTTTTGCTTTGCAGTGGAGTTGAGGTCAAAGATATTGAGAAGGTCTATCTGGACAGTGAGTCCAGAACTTCTGTAATGTTGTCCAGGATTCTGTTCAGAAACTATTGGAAAATAGACCCCTCATACTCTCCGTTTGAGGCATCAAAGAGCGAGATAGATACCGATAAATCATATATTTTAATTGGTGACAAGGCTCTTTTAAATGCCGATAAGTTTCGCTTTGTTTACGATCTGGCAGAGGAGTGGATAAAATTCAGGAGATTACCTTTTGTTTTTGCCTGTTGGACATCTAACCGAAAACTGGAGGACTCTTTCATTAAGGAGTTCAATGATGCTCTTGCTTTTGGCTTGGATAATATAGAGAACTCTCTGCGAACACTCCCGCATATTTTTGATTACACATTTGCTTACAATTATCTCAAAAACAATATTTCCTTCAATCTCAGCCCCGATAAACGCGAGGGACTCTCAGAGTTCTGGAGTCTTGCTCTGGAAGAGATGAAGTCAAAGGTCCGATGGTTTGGCTAATTTTACGCCCTGTTCCGGGGCAATCCGAAGTAATTTACAAACCATTAAACGGATCAATTTATGCTCGAAATATTTTACAAACATAAGGGACAGCTGGTAACCACCGATGAGCTAAGTGCTTTGGACAGGCTTGGTTACGACGACATACTCTGGATAGATCTCACATCTCCAACAGGCGAGGAGAAGAGGGGGATAGAGTCATATCTTAACACTACTCTTCAAAGCAGGGCACAGGCAGAGGAGATTGAGAGCTCATCAAGATACTCCGAGAGCGAAACCACCATATTCATAAACACAAACTTTTTAATTCCCGGTCCGGATGACTACACTATGGAGGCGGTCTCCTTTATTCTTTGCGAGGGGATTATAGTATCTATAAGACACGTTCCACTAAGAAGTTTTACAGATTTACAGAGAAGACTGTTGGCAAACTACAGGACAATGCCTACAGGATACCACATTTTAATAGGAATTCTTGAGAATAGAATCGACCTGGATGCTGATATGATAGAGTTGATGTCAAAAGAGATAGCTCAGTTCAGCAGAAAGGTGGGTCACGGAGGACAGATGGGTGAGGAGTTCATTCTGGACATCAACCAGCTTCAGGAGAACACAATGTTGGTTAGAGAGAACATTGTAGATAAACAACGAATGATCTCTAGTATTTTAAAAAGTGACAAGTTTCCGAGAGACGTCTTCCCAAAACTCAATGTTCTAATCAAAGACGTCAACTCTCTTATTAATCACACCAACTTCAGTTTTGAGAGGCTGGAGTATATGCAGAATACAGTTCTGGGGTTAATCAACCTGGAGCAGAACCGTATTATGAAGATCTTTACATTTGTTTCGTTACTCTTTATGCCACCAACGGTGATTGCCAGTATTTACGGTATGAATGTAGAGCTCCCATTATTGGGAGGAGCAATAGATTTTGCCCTTATTATGCTTATAATGATGGTTACGGTTGTAACTGTCTCTATACTTTTCCGTCGCAAAAAGATGCTTAAATAGCCACTCTTGTGGAGACTATTTACCGACATTCTTGGCGATAAACTTATTGTAAAGAGTTAAAGAGACCATACTCACAACTCCTATCCCGGCAAGTATAAGCCACAAAGTTCGTGGTTGATTCAAATTATCTACATATTTTACATAGAGAGAAGAGCCCAGGAAACCTCCGATACTGCTTCCTATTACGCCGTAGAGAAATGAGTATCCCAGGTAGATCGCTTTTTTATCTGCCGGGGCAATGAGTCCGATATATGAGATAAATTTGGGATGGGTTGTCATCTCGCCAAGCGTAAAGACCATAATTCCCGTAATAAAGATCCAGGGAGATGATGAGAAGGCAAGAATAGCCATCCCAATTGTCCCAAGCCCGATTCCGAAAATCATTGTTGGTAGGGCAGGGCTTCTCTTTACAATATTCGAAACAAAAAGTTGAAGAGCGATTATCACCCCTGCATTTATAACGGTAACGTGCTCAACATCAAATTTCCAGGATGGATTATCTATGAACACTCCCAGAAAAGAGTTTATGGCACTGTTTAGTGCTGTCATATCTACATAGTCTCTTACATACCACAACACTGTTCCAAACATCTGGAAATAGAGAATCCAAAAAGCGGAGTAGAGAAAGATCATTAGAATAAATCTCCAGTCTTTAATTACCATTACCATATCTTTGAAGACCTTTGAAAGGCTCTTGGTACTCTTCTCCCTTATGGGCTCTTTGTAGATGAATATATTGATGAGAAGTAGTATAAAGCCGATAATGGCAGCCATATAGAAGATATAACTGTAGGAGTAGGATTTAAGAATTGGTACAAGAATAAGCGGGAATAGAAATGCACCAAGATTTATTGACCAGTAAAATATACCGAACCCGAGAGTTGAGTTAGACTCGTTTGTGTTTCTTGCTATAGTTCCCGATATCACAGGTTTAAAAAAACCTGCTCCGAGAGCCATTATGACAAGAGAGAAAAAAACCAGAATATATCTGCTGGACATCCCGGTCAATGAGTATCCCAGAATCATACAAATAAATGCAAATGTGAGCACTTTCCTATAGCCGTACCTCTCTGCAATTGCTCCCGAAATTATTGGCAGAAAGTACAATAGTGGGGGGATGGTTCCCAAAATAGCTCCTGCCTGCTCCTTACTGAAACCAAGCCCGCCGCTCTCATAGCCGAGTATCAGAAAAACCGACAGAACAGACATTACGCCATAGTATGATCCCCTCTCCAGGAACTCCATCACAATGACTGTCCAAAAGTTTTTTGGGAATGATTTAATTCCCGTTTTTTGATTATCCATATTATTAAGTTTGTTCAGTTCCCAAAGATAATTGGAATTTAATATATTACAAATTCAAAAACGATAATTTTTATTTGGCTTTTTGTGAAAAAAATCTTACTTTTGGGGCTCCCATTTTTGGGCTTATAAATAATGTCTAACTACTAGCAGTTTAAAGAATTAAGAAAAAATGACAAAAGAGAGAAAAGAGATCCTCGATTCAGAGGAGCAAATTGAAATCATCAAAAAGAGTGATGAAAAACTGGAAGCATTCATAGAGGATGAATCCACACCGGTAGATGCTACTACCAGAAAAAGAAAAAGTAATGTATCTGTTGCAGTCGATAAATTCGACTGGGATGCATATGAAAAAGAGTATGTTTATGACACCGACAAAGATGTAATCGAAGACAAGTACAGTCAGACTCTTTCCAAAGTGATAGAGAATGAGGTTGTTGAGGGAACAGTTGTAGTCTTTAACAAAAGAGAGGTTATTGTTAATATCGGTTACAAAAGTGAAGGCGTTATCAGCATAAACGAGTTCCGTTACAACCCGGATCTGGCCGTTGGCGATAAGGTTGAAGTTTATGTAGAGAACGCAGAGGATAAGAGAGGTCAACTTATTCTTTCTCACAAAAAGGCACGCTCACTCCGCTCTTGGGACAGGGTAAACGAGGCATTTGAAAAAGATGAAATCGTTAAAGGTTACATTAAGTGCCGCACAAAAGGCGGTATGATTGTAGATGTATTCGGCATCGAGGCATTCCTTCCTGGTTCTCAGATTGATGTAAAACCAATCCGCGATTACGATGTATATGTCAACAAAACAATGGAGTTTAAAATCGTTAAGATTAACCACGAATTCCGTAATGTTGTAGTATCTCACAAGGCACTCATTGAGGCAGAGCTTGAAGCTCAGAAAGCAGACATCATCGGGAAACTTGAAAAAGGTCAGATTCTGGAAGGTGTTGTTAAGAACATCACCTCATACGGAGTATTTGTAGACCTTGGCGGTGTAGACGGACTTATCCACATCACTGACCTATCTTGGGGTAGAATTAACCATCCGGAAGAGGTTGTACAACTTGACGAGAAGATCAATGTTGTTATTCTTGACTTTGACGATACCAAAAAACGTATTGCACTTGGTCTTAAACAACTTAGTTCACACCCTTGGGACTCTCTCAACTCTGAGCTTCAGGTTGGAGACAAAGTTAAAGGTAAAGTTGTTGTTATTGCAGATTACGGAGCATTCATAGAGATTCAGCCTGGTGTTGAGGGTCTTATACACGTATCTGAGATGTCTTGGTCACTTCACCTTCGCAGCGCTCAGGATTTCCTTAAAGTAGGTGACGAAGTTGAGGCAGTTATTCTTACTCTTGACAGAGACGAAAGAAAGATGTCACTTGGAATTAAACAACTTAAGAGTGATCCTTGGACAAGTATTAATGAGAGATATCCTGTAGGTGCTAAATGTACGGCTACAGTTCGTAACTTCACAAACTTCGGGGTTTTTGTAGAGCTTGAAGAGGGTGTAGACGGGCTTGTTCACATTAGCGACCTCTCCTGGACTAAGAAGATTAAACATCCGTCTGAATTTACTACCGTTGGAGATGCACTGGAAGTAACTGTTCTGGAAGTAGATCAGGAGAACCGCCGTTTAAGCCTTGGCCACAAACAACTCGAGGAAAATCCTTGGGATGTGTTTGAGACTGTTTTCTCTACAAACTCAGTTCACGAAGGAACAATCACCGCTTATGTAGATAAAGGTGCAACTGTTGCACTCCCTTATGGTGTTGAAGGCTATGTTAGCCAGAAGAACATTATTAAAGAGGATGGTACTCAGGCAAAAGTAGAAGAGAAATTGGAGTTTAAGGTTATTGAATTCAACAAAACAACCAAGAGAATTGTTTTATCACATACTAAATTGTTTGAAGAACAAAAAAGAGAGGAGCCAAAGGAGAGGGTTACCGAAGGAGATTCAACTCAAAAAGCCGTTAAGAAATTAAAGGCAAACCTTGAGAAGACAACACTTGGTGACATTAGCGAACTTGCAGCTCTTAAGAGTGAGATGGAAAACAAGGATTCGGAGAAATAAACTTTAATGAAGTTTGCATTCACATCATTAGGTTGTGCTTCGGCTCTCCCTACAGTGAATAGGTTTCCAAGCGCTCATGTTCTTAATGTACATGAGCGCTTGTTTTTAATTGACTGTGGTGAGGGTGCACAGATACAACTACGCAGATACGGATTTTCATTTTTGAAGATTCGTGAAATCTTTATATCCCATATACACGGTGACCATATCTTCGGGATATACGGACTACTCTCAACAATGTCAATGATTGGACGGAGTGCGGAGATCTATATTTATGCTCCGGAATCATTTGGAGAGATACTCTCCTCTTTCCTTACCCATTTCGGAGGGATGTTTAAATTTAAAGTTAACCATATAGTAATCAAAGGTGAGGAGCCGGAGTTGATTTGCGAATCAAAGAGTTTGGAGATTTTAAGCTTTCCTTTGAATCACAGGATAGATTGTTACGGGTTTCTCTTCCGCGAAAAGAGGCCAAAAAAGAATATACATAAGTACCTTATAGAGAAGAGTAGTCTTACTCTATATGAGATAGCAAGACTTAAAGATGGTGAGGATGTTGAGAGAGAGAGTGGGGAGATACTTAAAAATGAAGATTATACATATACACCATATATACCAAGATCTTTTGCCTATTGCAGTGATACCGCTCCATTCCAAAAACTGGCGCTATATGTAAAGGGTGTAGATCTGCTATACCACGAGACAACCTTTGGTGCCGATCTGGAGAAGATGGCAAGGGATACAATGCACTCCACAGCTGCCGATGCAGCTAGCTGTGCAAAAGATGCGGGTGCGGGAAGGCTTTTAATAGGTCACTTCTCCTCCCGCTACAAAGATCAAAACATACTACTTGAACAGGCTCGTGAGATATTCCCACAGAGTGCAGTGGCAGATCCCGGAGTAGAGTTTGCAATACCGCTCATCAAAACAGAATAGTTGGGCACATTAATTGAAATGTTATTTATAAAGAGCTATATGAAAAAGAAATTATTACTAATACTGATTGCATTTACTGCATTTACCTCTGTTCGTCTGTCGGCACAGGGAGAAGACCTTAACAAACTGGTGAATAAATACGGTCAGTTACTATTCTATATCAACAACTACTATCTGGATACACTCAATAACGAAAAACTCACCGATGAGGCTATAAAGAGGGTTTTACTTCAGCTTGATCCTCACTCATCATATATCAGTGCCAAGGATGTAAAGGCGATGAATGAGCCTCTGGAGGGAAATTTCGAGGGTGTGGGAGTTGAGTTTGCAATTATTCGCGATACTCTCACTGTATCATCTACAATTTCCGGGGGTCCGTCGGAGAGAGTAGGGGTAAGAGCCGGAGACAAGATAGTGGCAATTGACGGAGAGAATGTCGCATCTGCAGGTTTAACCAACGAAAAGGTTTTTAAATACTTAAGAGGATCAAAAGGGTCAAAAGTTAATCTCACAATCCAAAGACGGGGAGCTGCGGAAAAACTTATTTTTGAGGTTACTCGCGATCGCATCCCGATAAACAGTGTAGATGCTGCTTATGAGGCTGCTCCCGGAGTGGTTTATATCAAGTTAAGCAGGTTTGCATCCAACTCCTCCCAAGAGATAATAAACTCTATTATGGAGCTTAATATCGGTCATATAAAGGGTTTTATATTGGACTTAAGAGGCAACTCCGGCGGTTTTTTAGGCACCGCTTTGGAGATCTCCAACTTCTTTCTGGAGGCGGGACAAACCATTGTATATACTGAGGGAATGAGAATACCTCAAATGACAGAAAAGGCAAAGGGGAGCGGGTTTTTCAAAAAAGGGGCTCTCGCCGTTCTGGTTGACGAGAACTCGGCATCTGCAAGTGAAATTGTTGCCGGTGCTGTTCAGGACTGGGACAGAGGTGTAATTCTGGGAAGAAGATCTTTTGGTAAAGGATTAGTTCAACAGATGTTACCTTTGAATGACGGTTCTCAACTAAGACTTACAGTTGCACGCTACCACACCCCATCCGGCAGGGTAATTCAATCTCCATACGAAGCCGGATCTACAGATAAATACTATAAAGATTTTCTTGGGAGATATAACAGGGGCGAATCATTCAACAGAGACAGCATTCACTTTCCGGATTCTCTTAAATACAAGACACTACTTAAAGGGAGAACTGTGTATGGGGGAGGGGGTATAATGCCGGACATTTTTATCCCTGCAGATACCTCATACTATTCGGAGTACTATGCCAATCTTGTCAGAAAAAATATTATTAGCGATTTTATGAACAACTTTTCCGATATTAACCGCTCTGAGCTAAAAAACAGGTACCCAACCTTTACCTCATTTGAGAAGGAGTTTAAAGTTGATGATAAGATGATGGAAGAGCTTACAGGTTTCGCCAAAAATAGAGGACTGGAGTTCAATGATAAGGAGTTTGCACGGTCTCAATCGGAGATTTTAACACTAATTAAGGCTCTTGCTGCAAGAACAATCTTTGGAACGACAGGCTATTTTAGAGTTGTAAATAACTCGAATGATCCTGTATTCCAAAAGGCTTTAGAAGTTGTTACTAAAGGAGTCAATGTTCTGTAAATTTGTGATTTGGATAGCCGGTATCCTATTTTAATCCTCTGATTGCATTGTGATATGCCCTTGCATTTCTGTTGTGCTCTTGGAGGGTTGATGCAAATGAGTGAGAGCCGTCAAGAGATGGCTTGGCACAAAAATAGAGATAGTTATGCTTACTGTAATTAAGCACCGAATCAATAACCCCGGGTGAGGGCAGTACTATAGGTCCCGGAGGTAATCCTCTTTTTTTGTATGTGTTATAAGGAGATTCAATCTCAAGATGCTTGTAAAGAATTCTTTTGAGGGAGGGGTCATTAAGTGCAAACTTTATAGTAGGGTCTGCCTGAAGAGGGATCCCATTTTTAATTCTGTTTATGTAGACTCCTGCAATGAGCGGATGCTCGCTCTTTATATTGCTCTCCTGTGCAACTATTGAAGCAAGAGTGGTAACCTCTTTTGGTGAAAGCCCTATCTGCAATGCCTTGGATCGTCTCTCCTCATTCCAGAATATCTTATATTCCCTATGTAAACGCACAATAAGATCTTTTGGTTTTGTAGTCCAGTATACCTCGTAGGTATTTTGGATAAACATACCGGGAAATGAGAGAGAGTCAAACCCCAGAGAGTCTGTCAGTTTTTTATCATTCAATACATTGTAAACGGAGAGAGAGTCACTCTCAATTCGGGTAGATATTATTGCAGATAGCCTCTCCAAACTCCTGATGTTGCCGGAAAATGTAAGATTAAGCGGAGTTTGAAGCCCCAGCTTAAACATTCTGACTAATGTACGGTTGTTCATCCCCTCTAAAATTTTGTACCGTCCCGGTTTTATGTTGTTTCTGAATTTTTCAATTGCGGCAGCGCGTTTAAAGGTATTGATATTAATAACTCTTTTGCTGGAGTTTAATGAGTCGATCAGCTCTTCATATTGAGAGTTTGAGGGGATATATACATAAGAGACCCCTTTTGTTGTATTATTTTTAAAGAGTGTGTTAAAGAGTAGAAGAGCACCGACTGCCCCGGAAATCACAATAACAGTTGATAACAGATATATGGCTCGTCTCATTTTAACGCAGCTTAACTTGATCACCTTCATTCGGTTCATACCCATTTTTTACGCCATTTATTTTGTACAACCTATTCAATTTTATTGCATACTTCTGTGAGATTTCATACATACTATCTCCCTTCTCTACAATGTGTTTTGAGAGGTTTTTGTCACCCTCCCGTCGTTTACGCTCAATATAAACTGTTGTTCCATCCTTTAGCGGAATCTCCTGCTTTAGGTCGTTAAATTTGAGAAGCTCTTTTGTAAATAGATTAAACTCTGATGCAATTGAGGAGTAGCTTTCACCCTGACCCGCAACAACGAAAAGTACACCATTTTTACTGAGCAAAACTCTGCTAAGTGTGAAATGATATTCACTTTTTCCGCTCTCCTGAGTAATGATTTTTTCATCGATTATAACGGTAGGGCTGGGGGGTAAGATTGTCTTGAGAAGATCGTATTTGAACAGAGAGTAATCTTCGATGATTTTAATGAGGAGTTGAGCATAATTCGGATTTGTAGCATATCCCGCTTTTTTTAAACCGTGTGCCCACCCTTTGTAGTCTGTCGGTTTAAGATCAAAAAGAGATTGGTATCTCTCCCTGTAACGAAGGAATTCTGAGTGGTCTCTAAAAGACTCTTCAGGATTTTTGTATTTTCGAAAACACTCGTTTTTAGCATCATCGGTGTGAAGAAAAGTATCTCCTTTCCAGTTATGACACTTTATTCCAAAGTGGTTGTTTGCCTGTTTTGCTAAAGTTGAGTTCCCGTCGCCGGATTCTAGACAAGCTTGTGCCAGAATAATGCTTGCCGGAATAGCGTGGCTCTTCATCTGCTCTATTGCTATATCTTTATATCTCTTAATATACTCTGCCCTGCTCATCTTCTGGGCAGATAGACAGGTGAATGAGAGCACCAAGCATTGGAGAAGTAAGAGAAATTTATTCAAAAAAGACATAACACCGTTAACTCTGTCGGCAAAATTACTAATTTTGTACCAATCACAAATAAAAAAGAATGGAGCAAAAAAATCTTGTCATTCAATACGATGAATATCTCGACAACGGAGAACTCTCAAAAGAGGATTCGTTATTGTTGGAGAGAGCTGTAGAGGCAGCTGAGAGTGCATACGCACCATATTCAAACTTTAAGGTTGGAGCAGCGCTTTTGCTCAGTAATGGCGAAGTAATTACTGCCAGTAATCAGGAGAATGCAGCCTATCCCTCGGGACTCTGTGCAGAGAGGGTGGCAATATTTTATGCTCACTCAAAATATCCGAACGAATCTATTCTCTCTATTGCTGTGACAGCAGTAGTAAATGGAGTTCAATGTGAAACTCCTACATACCCATGCGGAGCCTGCAGGCAGGTAATGGCTGAATCTCAGCAGAGAGGGGGACATCCATTTAGAATTATCATTGGAGGATCTCGGGTAACACAGGTTGTTAAGTCGTCAGATTCTCTTCTACCGCTTGTTTTTAATAACCTTCCCAAATAGTTTTTTCCCTCTTTTTAAAAAAATATACTATCTTTGTGCGGGGTAAGTCATATACGACCAGCTCCCACTGAACTCCCCCAGGATCGGAAGGTAGCAAGGGTAGGTGGTTGTAGCGGTGCGATATATTAAGCTTACCCTTTTTTCTATTGATATAATTATCAATTCTAACCGGGATGAAAATTGCAGTCGGTCTTTCAGGAGGAGTAGATTCCAGTGTTGCAGCACTTTTGCTTAAAGAGCAGGGGCACGAAGTTATAGCCCTTTTTATGCAGAATTGGCACGACACCACAGGGACTCTATATGGAGATTGTCCGTGGAAAGACGACAGAGCTATTGCGGAACTCGTAGCAAAGAGATTAGGAATCCCGTTTCATTTTGTAGATCTAAGCCACGAGTATGGAAAAAGAGTGGTAGACTATATGTTTGAGGAGTACAAGATGGGAAGAACTCCTAACCCGGATGTATTGTGTAACAGAGAGATAAAATTTGAGGTCTTTCTCAAAAAGGCACTTCTACTTGGAGTTGATTATGTAGCTACAGGCCACTACTGCAGGAAAGAGAGCTTTATAGATGAGTCCGGTAAAGAGATTTTCCGAATTCTTGCAGGTGCAGATCCTAACAAAGACCAAAGCTATTTTCTCTGTCAGTTGACTCAACAGCAGCTCTCAAAAGCACTCTTTCCCATAGGTCACCTGTTAAAGCCACAGGTCAGGAGATTGGCAGCAGAGGCTGCTCTACCATCTGCCGAAAAGAAAGACTCACAGGGAATCTGTTTTGTAGGCAAAATTGACCTCCCGCTTTTTCTGCAGCAGAAACTCAAACCGTCTCAGGGTAAAGTTGTGGAGATATTTCCGGATTACTATGCCGATAAAGAAAACTTCATAAACTGTAAAGTGGGATATGACCATATTTCAGAGATGAATTTGACCGAGTTGTCACAACCCTACTCTTACTCAAACAACTCCGGAAAGATAATAGGCAATCATCAGGGTGCTCACTACTACACAATAGGTCAAAGAAAAGGTCTTAACATAGGAGGACACATCAATCCTCTCTTTATTATTGCAACAGACATAGATAGCAATACTATCTACACCGGGGAGGGTCAGAGTCATCCCGGACTATACAGAAAAGCACTCTTTATTTCAGGTAGCGAAATACACTGGATTAGAGAAGATATGAGGATGTTACCCGGAGAGAGCCGGGACTACTTAATACGAATAAGGTACCGTCAACCGCTTCAAAAGGGGAGGCTCTATATGAGAGAAGAGGGTCTATACATACTCTTCTATGAACCTCAACGAGGCATTACCCCGGGTCAGTTTGCAGCCTGGTATGAATCAGAAGAGATGCTGGGTTCCGGAGTTATATTGAAGTAGTATTTCCGGACTTTTCTACTCTTTTTCTCTGAAGTTGGTTATCAATGTTGTAGGAGTATAATTTGGATTGGGGTATTCAAAGAGTGGAAAGAGATGCTCTGTTTCGCCCCAGGTGTAGCTCCAAATTGAATCATAATCTTTTATCTTCTCACCCATCGCCTCCAACTCTCTTAAATATGAGGATATTGATCTGTTCTCTATAATGAAAACCTCACCCATTTTGTCTATAACGGGGCTATGTTGGCGGGTTCTGTCGTGGTCAAAAAGGAGAACTCTTTTTCCCTCTTTTGAAATACCGACAAGTTTGAAAGTCATACTTTTTCCGATGGCAGGCAGGTTGAGTACATTTCTGTCTGTCGGCAAAAATGGAAGTGAGTTCTCCTTCATAAACTTGTTCAACTCTGAGGTGAGATTATCTCCCTTACTAAAAATAGTGTTTAATTCAACCTGCTTATGATCCGGAATCTTTCCAAAGAGCTTCTCCTCTTTCTGCTCCTGCATTGAACGACTGTTTGGGGCATACATCTCCATATTCTCTTCAAATCCCTTGACTGTAAAGGTGTAGTATGAGACAACTCCCAATGAGTTGAGTAGCTGGCGCAACTTTGCGGTATGGCCTCTCCTGGAGACAGCCGCAGTGAATACCAGTTGATTAGTTATTATCCACCCGGCAGAGATTAGTGCCTTAATTGTCTCCCTTGCTTGTGGGGTAATCTCCAGAGGAGACTGAATATGAGTCTGAATAACAAATTGTTCTATTCCGGCCTCAACGCCCTTTCTTTTAAACTCTCTCAGGATAGAGATTAGTTCACTGTTAACTCTCATTGGAAGGTATGCGAGAAGCCTTGTGCCAAGCCTTACCCTCTGTATGTTATAATACTTCTCATCCTGAGCTCTTTTACTATTGGAATCCCGCTTTTTTTGCGCCATTTTAAGTACTGCATTCAGAATATTTTCCAACACTCTGTTCTTACTCATCAAGGCATCTCCGCCTGTAATAAGGATATCTCTTATTTGAGAGTCATATTCAAAGTACTCCATAAGTTTCGACAACTTTCTCTCCCAGCTCTCAAGTGGTTTTAATGCATCCATATCAAAATTGAGCCTTTCGCTCTGAAAATCATACATCCTCTGGCAGGAAGAGCACAAACCGCCACAACTTCTTCCTCTGGTGTCAGGAATCATTATTGCCACCTCGGGGTATCTCCTGTGGATGTTGTGTCCCTTTGGAAGTAACCATCCGGCAGCGTTAGGTTCTCCCTCTACAAGAGTATCCTCTCTCTCCCAGGCCTTAATGTTTCCGTATGTCTCGACCAAAGATTCTGAGTATATTATGTAGCTTCTTATGGATAAATCGTCAAATCCATTTTCATCGGTATTAAGTAGTGAAAGATAGTATGGAGTTATAAAAAACGGAATTTTTTTGTTTTTTGCTCTGTTAAGAATCCTCATACTTTTAGTAGAGAGGCTCTCTCCTAGAAAGGTGTTCAGCTCTGAGGGGCTCTTTATTGCCATAACAAGATGAAAACGAAAATCACTCCACCACTCATTTACCTGGATAACCCGCTCCTTGTGTGAGAGACCCTCTTCAAAGTGAAATCTGGAGGTGGTGTGAACTCTCTTCTCGATTTTCTTGACTAACTGTAAAATTATTCTCTCTTTATTGGCTGCTCTTCTCTCCCGAATATCTCTGTCCAAACCGGATGGCCATCTCTTCATATGTTTGTTAAGCTTATTAAGAGAGTAATCCGGTAATTTATAATCATCTTTGGTGAACAGGAAAATATGGTACAGATCTTCAAAGAGATCGCTTTTTGCTCCTGATAGTGTGTTCCCTATAAGAAAATTCCATAGAAGTGATAGTGTCTCCAGATATATTTTATCCCCTTTGGAGAGCTCTTGAATAAACTTTGATTCATATTGCAAAAAAGATAGTATGAGATTTGCGGCATCTTTTTGAATAGAGTTGTTGTTGCTCTCGATTATCCTTTGTGCATAATTCCTAATGTGGTCAAAAAAATGCTCCTCACATTCACTTAAAATTGCAAAATTGTAGATTTCCGGTAGATTTTTACGAAACTTATTCAGGATGTTTTCTGCCATTATTAATGATAATTTTGAAGTGGATACTTACAAACTTACCAAAAAAAGCTTAGAAATTCAAGGAAACAGAGAGTAATTTTAGATAGAAAAGGTGGGTTGGTTGAATATAAAACCGGCTTTTTCAAGTTTTTGGGGAATCACTTTTTGCCCTTTTGTAATAACTATAGATGCTTCACCCATAAGTAAACGGAGTATTGATTCAGGTACTCTTATATTAAACAGAGATCTCTCTTTCTTTGCAATTATCTCTGTCATCTCTCTGTTAGATATTGGGTAAGGTGTGGTCATATTTACAACTCCGGAAAGAGATTCGTTAGAGATTATATGGGAAAAGGCCCGAAGAAGATCTTCAATCATTATCCAGGATATCATTTGTGTACCTCTTCCTAAAGTTGCTGCAATACCAAATTTTGCAGGGAGTCGCATCTTTGCAAGTGCACCTCCGCTCTCAGAGATAACCAGCCCCAATCTTGCAACTACGACCCGGGCACAACTCTGTGCATTAAAGGCCTCTTTTTCCCACTCTTTACAAAGATTTGCCAGAAAATCCTCTCCATATACTGCATCAATCTCTGTATTTGTAAAACCATTGTCATATTGATAGATACCAACTGCAGATACGCTGATTAAAAGTTTCACCTTCTTACTCATTTTTATTGCATCCACAACCCTACGGGTAGTTTCAATCCTGCTTCTCTTTAGAATCTCCTTATAGTTATTGCTCCATCTTCTGTTGATACTTGCACCTGAGAGGTTAATTATGATATCACATTTACCTGCAAGTTCGAGGGAGAACCCTCTTTTTAAAGGCATAATCGTGTAACCGCAATCTTTAAGGTGGCGGACAAGATTGGTTCCGATAAACCCGGATGAACCGGTTATTCCTACCAAGACTCCTGTTACTAACTTAAAATCACCCATAGAAATAATTTTAAACTTTTAGTCCGTCGTATGCAGGCATTATGCCGGCAGGCAGGGAATCTGCCAGATCTGAGTGTTTGCCAATCTGGTGAGAGAGGTGAGTGAGATAACACATTTTTGCTCCAGTCCTCTTTGCAATAGCTATAGCCTCATCAAGTGAAAAATGTGATATATGGCGCTCTCGTCTTACTGTGTTGATTACCAATATATCAAGCCCGGTGAGTTTGTCAAACTCATCCTCAGGAATGTAGTTGGCATCTGTAATATATGCAATGTTGCCAATTCTGAAACCCAGTACAGGTAGTTTATAGTGATATACCCTTATTGGAGTAATAATTGTATCATTTATCCTGAAGGTGCTATTCCCGATAATTTTTATATCAAAAACAGGTGCACCGGGATATTTAAGACCATCAAAGGCATAGGAGTACTCTCTCTTTAACGATTCCAATACCCGCTTTTCACAATATACAGGAACCACTCTCTTTTTTAAATGGTTAATTGCTCTTATGTCGTCCAACCCCCCGGTGTGATCTTTGTGCTCGTGGGTCAATAGAATTGCATCCATATTTGATATACTCTCCCTTAAGAGTTGTTGTCTGAAATCCGGACCGGCATCTATCAGCAGAGTACTTCCGTTGTCCTCGAAAATTACAGAGGATCTGAGTCTGTTGTCCCGTGAATCCTCAGATTTACACACTTCGCAGTTACATCCTATTACAGGGACCCCTTGTGATGTTCCGGTTCCGAGGAATGTTAATCTTGTCATTAGATTGGATATCTATTGTTTTTACATTTATAAAGGTAGGAAATTTTAATACCTTTGCGAAAATTATTGTAGTGAAAGGCACTCTGTATCTCATTCCCTCTCCATTGGGAGAGTCTCTCGTATCCGATGTTATTCCTCTGGGTACCTTGTCGGTCATACCCGAACTTAACTATTTTGTAGTAGAGGAGTTAAGGAGCGCAAGAAGATATCTATCCAATGCAGGTCTTAAGGGAAAGATTGACTCTCTGGAGTTTTACCTGCTAAACGAGCATACATCCGAAAAGGAGATAAATTCATATCTCTCATTACTTTTAGAGGGAAAAAATGTAGGTATGATTAGTGAAGCGGGTTTGCCGGCAGTTGCCGACCCCGGATCGCTATTGGTTGCTCTGGCACATAAAAACGAGATAGATGTGGTACCTTTGGTTGGACCATCATCTCTGATGTTGGCGCTGATGGCTTCCGGTAAGAATGGGCAGAACTTCTCGTTTGTAGGCTATCTGCCCATAAAGAGCGACCAGCGTCGTCAAAAGATAAAAGAGCTTGAGAGATTGGCCGGCAAAACCGGGCAGAGCCAAATAATAATTGAGACCCCATATAGAAATGAAGCCCTTTTGGCAGACCTGCTGACGGTCTGTTCAGAGACAACACTTCTGACTATTGCGTCTAATATCACCTTGGCTGACGCATATATTAAGACGCGATCGATTGAGCAATGGAAAAAGGGAGTTCCCTCAATTAACAAAAAACCTTGTGTATTTATATTATGAACATAACAGACGAAAAGAATCTTGTAGAACTTATTGGAATGGAGTTCTATGCATATCACGGATGTTTTAAAGAGGAGCAGATAATAGGAAATAGGTTTACGGTCAATTTTTCCGTAGAGACAGAGATGGAGAGGCCGGGTATCACCGATACTCTATCCGATGCTTTGAACTATCAGGAGCTCTATAATATGATAAAAGAGGAGATTGAGAAAACATCAAAACTACTTGAAAATGTCGCATTAAGAATTCTTGAGCGGGCACATATAGATTTTCCGACAATAAAGTGGGCTCAGGTCTCTATATCTAAACTTAACCCACCCATAGGGGGTAAAGTAGAGGCATCCAGAGTGGTAATGAGCAGGAGTTATAAAAAAGAGTCATAATGAGCGGCAGAAGAGGAAACAGCGTAGCCTTTCTTACTCTGGGCTGCAAACTCAACTATTCCGAAAGTTCCGCAATTGCACGAGAGTTTGTTGAAAACGGATATGAGAAGGTCCCCAGCGGAGGCTATGCAGATATTTATGTAATAAATACCTGTTCTGTCACTGAGCACGCAGATAAAAAGTGCAGAAGTGCAATTCGGAAGCTTCATAAACAGAATCCGGATGCAATTGTTGCAGTAACCGGGTGCTATGCACAACTAAAACCGCAGGAGATTTTGGATATAGAGGGGGTCGATCTGGTTTTGGGTGCAGACCAAAAATCAAATCTCTTTATGAGGGTATCTCAATTGAGGGAAAAAGATGATATTTCAGGAGAGAGACACTCATCTGCAAGAGCTTACTCTTGTGCTATATCCGAAGTTGAGACAATTTTTCCTGCCTACTCATCTGACGACAGAACCAGATCTTTTCTCAAGGTTCAGGATGGATGTGACTATCACTGCACCTACTGTACAATCCCTTTGGCAAGAGGCAAAAGCAGAAACCATCCTATTGCTTTTATCTTAAAAGAGGCAAATGAGATCGCCGCAAGAGGTATTAAGGAGATAGTTTTGACAGGTGTTAATACCGGAGATTTTGGAAAAAGCACAAACGAGAGATTTGAAGAGCTCCTTTACCAACTTAATGGGGTAGAGGGCATCGAGAGAATCAGAATATCCTCTATTGAACCCAACCTGCTCACAGAGGAGTTAGTTAAATTTATCTCGTTAAACAATAAGTTTCTTCCACATTTCCATATTCCGCTACAATCCGGAAGCAACAAGATTCTAGGACTAATGAAGAGGCGCTACACAAGAGAACTTTTCCTTGCCAGGGTGGAGATGATTCGTAAATATATTCCATATCCCTTTATCGGGGTTGATGTTATTGTCGGATTTCCGGGAGAGAGCGAGAGCGATTTTAATGACACCTACACCTTTCTGGAGCAGACATCCCCCTCATTCCTTCACGTTTTCCCCTACTCCAAACGCAATAACACTCCTGCTGCCAAATATGAAAATCAGGTTATGGATTCAGATAAGAGCCACAGGGTAACATTGCTTAACACATTGTCGGACAATCTATATAATAAATTTGTTTATCAAAATAGCGGAAGAGTAGAGGAGGTTCTTTTTGAAAGCACAGCCAAAGGGGGAAAGATGTACGGATATTCTAGAAACTATATAAAAGTTGAGCAACCCTACAATAAAGATTTTATCGGGAAGATTGTTCAGGTAGTAATCTAATCTCTCAGTTCAACTGCTATCTCCTCGGGCATTTTTACAGCCGCCGATCTCTCAAGAATACGCTCTCTCCTTTTTCGGCTAATAAAAAAGCTGTTTATTAACTCTTTAAACGAGCGAAACTCCTCTTGATATACCAGACCGACTCCATTTCTCTGAGTGTTATCCAGATAGTTAGAGTATTGATCTGCAGAGTGGGAAAAAGCTTTTGCACGGAACCTCCCCCTCTCGTCCAGTTTTATCTCAACATCAAGGTCGCCAACCACTCCTGAGGATTTGTTAAGATACTTTGAACTTCCTATATTCCCGTTCACAACTACTCTGTTGTTAAAAAGTTGTGCAGATACTGCAGCATCAAAAATATCCCGTCCATTTTGTCCGGGTTGATAATTGAAGCTGAGATCCAAAGGTATGTCCAGCTGATTAAAGATCTTGTTTATCTGGTTGGAGAGCACCTCAGTGGCATTTGAGTAGAGAATAGTGGAGTTATTTACGATACTTGACTGTACATCAGGAATAAAGCTTCCTGAGACCAGAAGGGACATAACCTGCTTAATCACTTTGTCATCTGTATTGAGGGCTGCGTTTACTCTGGATTTGGTTATCGGATCAATATCCGGGATATCTATGGCAAAGCTAAGTCTTGGGTTCATCAGCGGGCCACTCATATTTATCTGGCAGTCTACTGTCCTTCTGTTGGCAACAGAGCTGGTATCTGCAATAAGTGTGTTAATTGAAGCTTTAGTTTTGTAATTAGCGGTCAAATTGAGGTTTGTCTTCATTATATCGCCGTTAAAACCGATATTTCCACCCTCCTGAACTGTAAAATCTCTTTCAATAAAACCTTGAAGCACGAATTTATATGAACCACTTTGAATTATGTAGTCACCGGTAATACTGAATATATCCCTGGATGGGTTTATGTCAATGGTTATTAGTCCACTGCCGTAACCAGTTATAATGTCTCCTACACTTTTGTCTATCTCTATAAGCATAGCAGCATCCGGAGTCATATTTGCCCTCAATTTGACTTGAAGTTCAGTAGATGATTTAGCCTCTTGCTGCTCAATTATAACACCATCTTTGTTGTAGAGTTCGGAAGCTGCCTGGGTAAATGTGAGTAGATTTTTGCTGCTCACCTCTGTAGCAGAGGTAAGAGGAATATGTATAGAGGTGTTTTTGTTCGCTGTAACTGAGATGTCAATTAGAATTTTTTGCAATGGACCAGTTATTGATAACCTGCCTGTACCGAAGGCATTTCCGTAAAAATCTGTATTATCCTCCTCTTTTGTGTTAAGCGCTTCCATATTTGTAAAATTGATAATAGTGTTGAGGGCGAGGTTTTTGAAATAGTTATAACTCAAACCCCCTGAAACACGACCAATGTTACCAAGTCTGTCTTTTATTGCGATATTATTAAAGGTAACCCCTTTTTCGGTTATGGAGAATGGTCCGTTGAGTGTATATATCACATTTGTAAAATCAACTTTTAACGATAGATTGTTCACATAAGTGTTTCTACCCGACAGATTAAGTTTGTCAAGCGGCCCCTCTGCCCTTACTGAGCCTGAAATGCCTCCTTTACTGTTTGAAATTATTCCGGTAAGAAATGGCTCAAAATAAGCCGGTGAGAAGGTGTCAAACAGCACATCTGCAATCAGATAATTACCTTTTGGTTTGTAAGTTCCCGTAATATTGAGCGGCTCTCTTTGTGACAATCTGTTAGAAAGCCTTAGATTAAAGTGCTCTGAGTTATTATCCCACTCACTTATAATGTCCAACTCTCCCAAAGGGCTATTATTGATCTCTATCTCCCTCCCGGTTACATTTAATAAAATCTTCGGCTCTTTATATAGGTTTATGGCAAGTGCATTACCTGTAAACCGCCCCTTAATGTTTAGATCCTCTTTTATTAAGTTGTTTAGAGGTGAGATATCTATATCTTTTATATCGACCGAAAGTGTATCAAAGGGGTTTGAAGATATTATACCATCAATATTCAGATGCTGATTCTGCTGGAAGAGTCTGAATTCGTGAAACACATATGTGCTATCTTGCTTTACAATCTTGGATTTTGCAAAATTCCACCTCTCTCCGTTAAGAAAAATCTCCGACGGATCTATTGATATATCTGTTATATAATCATCTCCTTCACCCAAAGAGGTAAAGAGTATGCTGGATGTAAAATCCATTCTGTTTTTAAACTCACCCTGGTTTCTATATTCACTTTTTATGTTTAACAGATTATCTTTGAGGGTCATTGTGACGATGCTACTGTCAAGATTAAAACCTGCCAGGTGAAGCCTGTTGGAGGTTATCCGAGATGTCAACTCTTTAGTGCTACCTTTTACCTGAAGGACCAATTTGTTTGAATAGGTGTTTTTATATCCAATTCTGTCACTTTTTAAATCCAGCAAAACATTCTCTTGAGGGTCAATATCAATTTTAAGTGAGGTTCCGGACGCAATGTTAAGCCCCGGCATAACAAGCTGACTTATAGACTTGGTATCGTTAAATTCAATATTAAAAGAGTATCTCTTGTTATTCCCGGAAGAGAAATCGCCCCGGCTCACCGGGAATATAGCCTTTAAATTGCTGTGCAGTGTGATATTTGAAAATTTATCTATAAAATTTGTGATAAAATCATCGCCTCTGTAGGTTGCATTTGCGAAAGCAGATCTCAAATAGATATTGAACTTATTCTGACTAGAATTGGATTGAACGGAGATATCACCAATCGGAAACTTTCCGTTACTGTTGGTAAAATTTAGACCTTTAATATTTATTGTTCCGTCAATTTCTCCTTTGTTGCTCTGAGTAAAATTTGCCAACATTTTTAGTGAGACACCCGAGAGAGAGTCTCGTTTATCAAAATTCAGTGCAGCAAGATCTGCATAAATTACATCTGCATAAAAGTCATAATATGATACAGATTTTGGGTTTATCCCTATAATCCCTTGAAAAATCAGATCCAGATTAGGGTCCCTGCAAATAACCTTACCGTCAAAAGTGTTGTTTAAGTAACTTCCGACTGCGGCAATATTTCTATATGGATAGTTATTGAACTCAAACTCTCTAATGAAAAGGGAATCAATTTTAAACTCGCTACCTCCCGCTCCTGATTCTCGTAAAAGAGCGTTGACTCTGGTATTGAGTGTGATTCTGCCTACTGAGCTGTTATTGATTAATTTGCCGACATTCAACTGCTCACTTCTTAAGTTCCCTATAAGATCAAGCCCGTTTCGTCTGGCGTTTCTTCTAAGCAGCACATCCATATAAATGTCGCCTATGTTTGAGGTAAGATTTCCGTTTGCGACAAAGTCATCCAGCAAACCTGCAAGCCTCCCTTTGAAACTATACTTGATAAAGGGAGAGAGATTAGTTAGAAACTCAATTGGTTTTGTACTGTTTAAGGATGATATTATATATGCCAGATCCAATGATGTAGTGGTTGCACTGTTAATATCGACAAAGAGCATAGTCTGATCACTATCGGGAAGTCCGGATATTCGAGCATTAATGTCGGCGTATGTAAGCCCCGATTCGGAAGATACCTTTAGATTCTCTGTCTTTAGATTTGACACAGAGCCGTTTATTTGACCGGTAACATTTAATGTAAGATTGTTGTTTGCCAGAGATTTGTCAAATTTTGAAACAGTTTTAAGGTTTAAAAGAGAGCTGTTTAGTTTTAACTCCATCTTCACACTGTTAAGAAAGTCAGAAAATGCACTGAAATTTTCAAAAAACATAGAGAACCTCTCGGCATTTAGCTCACTATAACCATCCTCCACTATAAGGTTTTTGAGATCAATTATTTTAGAACTTAAACTCAAATTTGCAGAGAATCTGTTTGCACGAAAACCGCTCTTTTCCAGGAAGCTTATGTTTTTAATTTCTGCTTTAAGGGTGTCGTTATGAAATGTAATCCTTTTTATTTCAAGATTTATGTTGCTTAGAGAGAGGTCAGAAAAATTTATTACTTGGGGATCTATCTCCTTAACTTGGGAGAAGGAGTTTACCATATTAAACCTGAAATTCTCCAACTTTAGTTCGTGTGCGTAAATATCCGGTTCTAGTTTAGTTGAATCACTAACACTTTTACTTGAAAATCCTTTAATTATTCTACTAAGGTTTGTGGTTGAATCGGTTTCATTTACCAGATTTAAGATGCCGTCATAGAGATGTATGTGTCCAAACCTAAAATTACCTTTAATAATATCCTTTGCAGAGAGTGTAACCGACACTTTACCACAATCCAAAAGGGTATCCTTTGGAGATGATAAGATTGTTATATCATTTATTATGAGTTTATTGAAAAATATATAGTAGACCTTGCCTATAGACACCTCTGTATTTAGTCTCTGTGATAGAGACTTTGCCGCTTTACGGGCACTCCACGTCTGTAGAGCAGGCATCTGAAGGGCAAGATAGGCTCCTATTGGCAGAAAGGCAATAAAAACCAAAAGTGCAACCGATATTTTCTTAAATGTGTGAATAATTATATATTTCGAGCAAAATTAGTCATTTTAATAGAGCTATTTGCTAAAAAAAAACCAATTTTGCAAAATATTTCAACTAATGAGCACCCTTATACTGGCTATAGAATCTTCCTGTGATGATACATCTGCATCTGTTGTTTCGGATGGAATCATATTATCCAACGTTATGGCATCACAAGATGTGCATCAAAAGTATGGCGGAGTAATTCCGGAACTCGCATCCAGGGCTCATCTGCAAAACATTGTACCAGTTGTATCTCAGGCACTTAAAGATGCGGGCAAAGAGATTAAAGAGATAGAAGCAATAGTTTTTACAAGGGGCCCGGGTCTTTTAGGATCACTCCTGGTAGGCACCTCATTTGCAAAAGGGCTTGCATTGTCTCTTAACATACCACTTGTAGATGTTAACCACCTTCAGGGTCATCTTCTCTCTCACTTTATAAAGGAGCCTGGCTCAATCTGCAGGCAACCATCATTCCCTTTTCTATCTCTTTTGGTTTCGGGCGGACATACGCAGATTGTTAGAGTTGACGACTACCTTAGTTTCGAAGTTATTGGAGAGACAATTGATGATGCTGTTGGGGAGGCCTTTGATAAGTGTGCCAAAATTATGGATCTCGGTTACCCCGGCGGACCGGTTGTTGACCGTCTGGCAAAAGAGGGTAATCCTTTTAAGTTTAAATTTTCCAAACCCAGAATAGCAGCCTATAACTTTAGCTTCAGCGGTGTAAAGACATCTCTTCTCTACTTTCTAAGGGACAGTATGAAGGATAACCCTCGTTTTATAGAGGAGAACCTCAATGATTTGTGCGCCTCATTTCAAAAGAGCCTTATAGATATTTTAATGGATAAGCTCATAAAGGCTTCTCAGGAGACAGGAATCAAAGAGATAGCGCTTGCAGGAGGAGTCTCTGCAAACTCAGCGTTGAGAGAGAGGGTAGTAAGTGAAGGCCAAAAAAGAGGATGGAATACATACATACCCGAAAACAGATTCACTACTGATAATGCTGCAATGATAGCAGTTGCGGGTTACTATAGATATTTAAGCGGACACAGAGCACAAATGGATACAACTCCGGTATCTAGGGCGATTAACTATATCTGATAATCTCTGAGCATAAAAAGATTCTACATCTTTCCGGTAAATCCCCCAAAAAAAATATTTAGTTTATTATGAGCTCACTAGAAAATGGGCTTTTGTAACTATGCAAAAATATTGCCAACAAGGCTTACCGGAGTATAAATATTCAAAAAAAAAATTATCTTTGCCTGCGCAAACACAATTTAATGTACTTAATTACTAACTTAAAATTTATTACATGAAAAGATTCAGCCTTGTAATTGCAGCTCTCCTGATGGTTATCGGGAATCTTCTGTTCGCGCAGAATATTCGGATATCAGGAACTGTAAATGAATTGGGAACGGGAGCACCCCTTCCATTCGTAAGCATCCAGGTTAAGGGAACAACCGCAGGCACAACCACAATGGACAACGGCTCCTTTGTGATTAATGCTCCTGCAAACGGAACTCTTGTTTTTAGCTTTATCGGATATAAAACTATCGAGGTTCCCATCGAGAACAGAAGCGTGGTGAATGTTCAGCTGGAGCTGGACGCTGTGAGTCTCGAAGAGGTGGTTATGGTTGCTTATGGTACCGCAAAAAGATCGAGTGTTACCGGATCAATCACCTCGGTTGGTTCCGCCAGCATTGAGAAAAGACCAGTAACCAACGCACTTGCGGCACTATCCGGCGCAGCAGCCGGCGTTCAGGTTAACACTTCGTACGGCCAGCCGGGAGCAGACCCAACTATCCGTATCCGCGGTTTTGGTTCAATTAACTACTCATCTGAACCTCTTATTGTTCTTGACGGTTCTCCTTATAATGGAGTGATGGCAAACATTAACCCTGCCGACATCGAATCTATCAACATCCTAAAAGATGCAGCCTCTACTGCACTTTTTGGTTCCAGAGGTTCAAACGGTGTGGTTATGATTACAACCAAAAAGGGTCGGAAAGAGAAACTCTCTATCAGCGCTACTGTGACACAGGGTTTCTCCGGAAGGGGATTGCCTGAATACGACAGAATTGACGCTTTTCAATACTACCCTGTAATGTGGGAGTCATTGAGAAACCAACTTATTACACCTACAAGAACATCTGCAGATGCAAGCATTCTGGCTTCAGGTACCACCTCAAACGGTATCATTGCACAGTTAGGCTACAACCCTTTCAAAGGTATTGCTGATGGATCGATAGTGGGTACAGACGGAAAACTTAACCCTGCTGCAACATCCCTGCTTTGGAGTGATACAGACTGGTATTCACCTGTAGAGCAGCTTGGAAACAGAACAGAGGCTATGGTATCTGCAAGCGGAGGTTCCGAAAGTGCAGATTATTACCTATCTGTGGGTTATACAACTGACCACGGATGGATAAAGAAGACCAACTACGATCGTATCTCTGCAAGAGCAAATGTAAATTTCACTCCTAAAAAGTGGATTACATTCGGAGTTAACCTCAATACATCGTATAACACCTCTACATCTGCAAACACAGAGAGTAACACAGGTTATGCAAACCCAATCTACTTTGCCAGAACAATGGGACCGATCTATCCGGTATATCAACACAACAGGTTGACGGGAGATTATATCCTTGATGATCAGGGCAACAAACAGTGGGATCTCGGCGCTCAGGTTGTTCAGGACGGAGTTACTTACAGAGCCAGAACCCAGAACAATGGTCGGCACGGTATTGCAGAACATATGCTCAATGACAGATATTTCGAAAGAAATACCATACAATCAAGATCTTTTGTCGAGTTCGCATTTCTGAAAGACTTTAAGTTCAAAATGACTCACTCATTTGATATCAATAATTATCTATACTCAGAGTACGAAAATAAACTGGTTGGAGACGGATCCCCACAGGGAAGGGCAGAAAGAGAGCAATCTCTTAGGTATACAACCACAACTGTTCAGATGCTTACATATGATAAGACCATTGGAAAGCACCAGATCAATGTTATGGCAGCTCACGAAAACTACAAAAACCAGTACAAATATCTTCGCGGATTTCGTCAGGGTGAGATTATCCCGGGTAACTCAGAGCTGATTAACTTTACCACCACTAACAGTTTATCATCTTATGTAGATAACCACACTGTAGAGGGTTTTCTTGCAAGAGCAAGCTACTCATATGATAACGGCAGATACACTGCCGAAGGATCTTACAGAAAAGATGGCTCTTCAAAATTTGAAAATGCTGCCAGATGGGGGGACTTCTGGTCTGTTGGAGCTGGTTGGAGAATAGATAAAGAGGGCTTTATGTCCGGTCTCACTTTTGTGGATTTCCTTAAACTGAGGGCATCTCACGGTCTTAATGGTAACGACGGAGGCATTAGCTACTTTGCTTGGCAGGTTCTGTATAATTACAGTAATAACTCTGCTGAGCCTGGTTTTGTACAATCTACACTCCCAGGTAACCCTCTATTGAAGTGGGAGACATCTGTTCAGACAGACGTAGGACTAGATTTCACACTCTTCAACAGTAGAATCAGAGGTACAGTTGACTGGTTTAACAAAGAGTCAAAAGACCTTATCTTCTCACTTCCTTTGGCACCATCTACGGGATATGTATCTCAGGATAGAAACGTAGGAAGTGTATACAACCGCGGATGGGAGCTTGATCTTAACTTAGGTATAGTTGACACAAAGAACTTCAGTTTTAGTCTTAATTTAAATGCTACAACCTATAAGAATGTAATCAAGCGACTGCCGGACGAAAATCGTGCACTTGGAATTATCTCCGGGAGCTACAAACGTGTTGAGGGAGGTTCAATTTATGACTATTGGCTCCGTCAGTGGTATGGAGTAGATCCAACAAATGGAAATGCATTGTATCTATTTAATGATCTTAAAGATGATCTGGGTAACTATATAACTGTTTGGGCAGATGCAGATTGTAAAACACTTGCAGACGGTACCCTTGTAACAAACAATCAGGCAAAAGCAAAATATGACTGGGCAGGCTCAAGTATTCCGGATCTGTTCGGATCAATAACTCCAATGTTCAAGGTTTACGGTTTTGATGTATCTCTTCAGTTTAACTACTCAATTGGAGGTATGGCATACGACAATAACTGGGCATCACTAATGTCCACAGGAGGTATGGGAACTGCCAAAGCCGTTGAGATTCTTGACAGATGGACCACTCCAGGACAGATAACCAATGTACCTAGAATGGACAATGCACAGACTACCAATTTTAATGCAGCCTCATCAAGGTGGCTTATCAGCTCAACCTTCTTAGCTCTCAGGAACATTAATGTTTCTTATAATTTTAAACCTAACGTGCTTAAAACTCTTGATTTGAAAGCCTTAAGAATCTATGCATCTGCAGAGAACCTTGCTCTCTTCTCATCAAGAAAAGGTTTGGACCCTACTCAAAACTTTAGCGGTTCAATTTTGAATGATGTAGGTTTTAACAGAGTTATTACATTTGGTGTTAATGTTAACTTCTAAATTTTGAATAGATATGAAAAAAATAAGAGTATATATTTTAGCATTAGTTGTAGGATTACTGGTTCTTCCCACATCTTGCAACAAAGATTATTTGGAGACCCGGCCGACCGACCAACTTGCAGCAGGTGATGTTTTTAACTCACTTACAGGTGCCTGGGGTGCAATTAACGGAGTTCACAGATCTGTCTATATTCAGTATAATAGCGTACAGGCACACGGAGGTTTTCCGGGACTATATCTATTTATAGATTTTCTCGGAACAGACCTTGTCTTTAACACAACTGCCAACGGATGGTACCTAAACGGATATAAATGGGTAGATCACAGAAACGAGAGATCAAATACAGTCCTCTACTGGAATAACCTTTATAGGTTAATAAGTAATGTCAATCAAATTATCAACAATATCGACAATATTGCGGGACCGGAAGCCGAGAAAAAGGCAATAAAAGGGCAAGCTCAAACATACAGAGCCTGGGCTCACTTTATGCTGGTTCAGCTTTGGGCAGACAGATTTGTTCCAGGGGGACAGAACAGCCACGCCGGTGTTCCATATATGGAGGAGATTACTTTTGTAGGCAAGGAGAGAAACTCAGTTGCTGATGTATATTTGAAGATCAATGCAGATCTGACTGCTGCTATTACTAACCTTGATGGCTATAATAGAGCCAATAAATCTCACATCAATAAATCTGTAGCTCAGGCTGTACAAGCACAGGTTGCTCTTGTTCAGGGTAACTGGACTCTTGCCGCCTCTGCTGCGAATGCTGCCAGACAGGGTTACAGCTTTATGAGTACTGCACAGCATCAGGATGGATACAACCAGCAGAATAACCCGGAAAACTTATGGGCACACTATGTACAGGAAGATCAGACACTCTATTTCTACTCTTACTATGCACAGATGTCTCATAACTTCAACTCTACCATTATACGTCAGAGCCCTAAATCCATCACCAAACAGCTATATGATATGATATCTGCTACAGATGCCAGGAAAACCTTCTGGTATCCTAATGCAGTTGCAGATAAACAGCCGTTTGTACAGTCTAATGGTGTAAGGTTTAACTATATGAATTCAAAATTCAAATCTGTATCAACCTCAGACAGCCGCGGAGACTTCCCAATGTTAAGAGTTGCTGAGATGTATCTTATTGAGGCAGAGGCACTGGCAAGACAGGCCGGTAAAGAGGAGTTGGCAAAGGATGTTCTGTTTCTTCTTGCAAAAAACAGAGATCCTCAATATGTAAGATCTACCAAAACAGGCACTGCTTTAATTGAAGAGATACTTGTTCAGAGGAGAATCGAACTTTGGGGTGAGGGACGCAACTGGACAGACCTTAAGAGACTTAACCTTCCATTGGTTAGACCTACTGCAGCAAATGCTGGTATGGGATTCCACGTAGAGTCATTTGCAACTGTTGTAAATGTTCCGGCTGGTGGAAATATCTGGACCTGGATGATTCCTAGAGCAGAGATTGATGCCAATCCTAATCTTCAGCAGAATCCTGCATAACTTAAATTTTTAATTCTACGAGGGTGACTAAAAGAGTTTTTAGTCGCCCTTTTTTATGCGTTGCAGCCGGTGAGCTTTCCACGCATAAGTGGCTATTGTTTATAAGAACAGAGGCTGCCTATTTATTAGACAGCCTCTTATATATTTCGAAAGTAACTGTTAGCAGCCACCAGAGCAACCTGAGCAAGAGCCGCTACTGCAAGAAGATGCAGCCTTTTCGCCGTAAAGCCCCTCCATTATCTCCTGAGGTGTAGCTTCACGTACTTCAACAACCTCTCCCTTAAAGTGAAGTTCAGAACCGGCAAGAGGGTGGTTAAAGTTCATAACCACAACATCATCTTTGATCTCTTCAATTGTTCCCTGAAGTCTGTTGCCATCTGAGTCCTGCATCGGAAGAACATTTCCTAAAGTTAAAAGGCCATCTTCAACCTCTCCGTCAACCATAAATAGATCTTTTGGAAGCTCTACTATAGCATCAGGATTCAGCTCGCCGTAACCCTCTTTTGCAGATAGTACAAAGTCAAAAGAGTCTCCAACAACTTTTTCGGTCACATTCTCCTCAAATTTTGGAAGGAGGTAGCCGGTTCCATAAATAAAGCGCAGTGGGTTGTCTGCATTAACGGTTTCGATTACATCTCCCTCTACCATAAGTGTATATGATAGTGATACAACTGTGTCTTTTCCTATTTTCATTGGTAATTGGTATTTATTTTTTTTAAAAATGTATAATTATGCAAATATTGTGCTAAGTTTTACGAATTACTTTATATCCTATTGAAGATACAAAAATAGTAATTATTGGGCTTATTAGATTAAAAAAGCAGTAGGGGAGATATGTCATAGTAGCTATTCCCAGTACGCTGGATTGTACTACTCCGCAGGTATTCCAGGGAACTAAAACAGAGGTAACAGTAGCAGAGTCCTCTAGCGTTCTGCTTAACAGACGCGGTTCATATCCCATCTTTTTATAGGTCTCTGAAAACATCTTTCCCGGTAAAAGAATGGCCATATATTGATCACAAAGAGTCATATTAAAGAATATAGAAGTTCCTACAGTAGAGGAGACAAGTGTGAAAGTGTTCTTCACCAAAAGCATCATCTTTTTGGTTATGGTGGCAATCATTCCACTGGCCTCCATTACTCCTCCAAAGGTAACCACACTAAGTATTATCCAAACTGTATTGAGCATTCCTGCCATCCCTTTAGTGGATGTGAGAGTGTTGAGCATTGCGTCTGATGTCTCAATCGAGACATTTGAAGAGAGCATTTTTAAAGAGGCGTATATGTATGACATACCCTTAGATACCCCTTGAGGACTTATCTGCGCACAAATCTCCGGTTGAGTAAAGCAGGCAACAACAGCTCCTAAAAGAGCAGATAAAAACAGAGTGATAAATGGAGATACTTTTTTGATTATAAGAACAATAGTAAACACGGGAACCAGTAGCAGGAGTGGGGATATATTGAATACAGATGATATGTTAACAAGCTGTGAATCTACATTAAGAGAGCTATTTACCGGAATAATCAATCCTGCAACAAAGAAAAATATTGCAGATAGTATGAAGGCAGGTATTGAGGTAACTAGCATATATTTTACGTGAACATACAAATTCACACCGGATACCGACGCTGCCAGATTTGTACTATCACTGAGTGGCGAAATTTTATCTCCGAAATATGCTCCCGATATTATTGCACCTGCAAGCCACGGGGCTGGAATTCCCAGAATCTGCCCTGCAGAGAGTAGCGCAAGACCAATGGTACCTATTGTAGTCCAAGAGCTTCCTATCATTAATGATACAATACCGGTTATAATAAAGGAAACAAGAAGAAAAACCTTGGGGCTTATTATCATTAAACTATAGTAGATCATTGAGGGTACTACCCCGCTTATCATCCAGGAACCGGTCACTGCCCCAATCATTAAAAGGATAAAGATTGATGAGCCTGTTTTGGAGAGATGGTCCATTATCCCCTCCTCAAGTTTTTCCCACGGGATTTTAAGATGTGATATTGCAATTATTGAGGTGAGTACTGCTGTAAAGAGAAGTGCAATTTGGGCAGGACCTGCTGTTACATCTGCATCAAAAAGTTTTACTCCAAAAAAGATTATTGTGATAAGTACCACCACAGGAAACAGTGAGATAAAGAGTCCGGGCTTTTTCATATATTAAATTCCGCTAAAATTAACTGATTCAAATGCCAGTGTAGGTATGAGCCATCTTGATGACTCTCTTGGATCTGTCCCTATTTCGATTATGTTATTCCAAAGAGTTATTATGTTGCCTGTAATATTCATCTCTTTAATAGGGTGAATAATCTCTCCTTTTTCGAAATAGAAACCTTGAACACCAAATGAGAAATCTCCGGTGGATGAGTTACTGTTGCCTCCGTTAAATCCTGTAACTAAGATTCCTTTATCGCACTTTTTTAGGATATCCTCCAGTGATCTACTAACATTAATAGTATTTACAGATTCTGAATATTTACAAGATGGAACAGACGGCCCCTCGATTGTAACAGGCATATCAAGTTTTCCGGAGTAGTAGGTATTTATATAATAGCTTTTTACCACACCATTTTCAATAATATTCATAGGTTTTGTGGCGATACCCTCTCCATCAAAATATCTTGAACCGTTTGCACCATAAAGATGGGGAGTGTCAAATAATTGAAAATATGGAGAGAAGAGCCTCTCTCCAAGCTTCCCCCTTAAAAATGAGTTGTTCTGCTGTATAGCTGCACCGTTAAGTGCAGATATTATTGGAGCAACCATCCTGCTGGAAACGGTATTTTCTAAAACCATATTGTATAACCCGGAGCGAAGTTTTTTGGGATTAAGTCTTGAGGCAGCTCTTTTGAAGGCTCTATTTCCCACTCCCTCTTTAATCAGTTTGTCAAAAAAGAGTGAGCTTTCATACCACCAACCTTCCGGACGGGAATCTCCGCTCCCCTTTACTGAACACTCGGCACTTAAAGTGAAGTTTGTTTGTTTGCTTGTGCCTTCAAATCCTTGAGAATCTATTATGTACAAATATTCATCAATATCTCCGTACTCACAGTTAACAGATATGATTCGTTTATCGGTGTTGAATATCTCTGCGGCGCATTTGTGAGCTATGAGGCTTTTCTCAGATGGGTCTATGCTCTTTATACTATTGTCATACTGCCCAAGATCCCTCTCCTCTCCTTTGAAATAGTACTCCTGTTTAGGCAGGAGTCTGTTTTTGTCAGGAGAGACCAAACGAGTAATATCAACAGCTTTGGATATAAACTGTTTCAGCTCTTTCTCCTCTGTTCGATTGGTTGAGAAAGAGCTATATCTGCCATCTGTAAACAATTGAATATAGAGAGATGAACTGTTCGCCTGCATAAGACGATCTAGCTTGTCATTTCTTACAGAGAATGAGCTTTGAGTATTTACACTCATTGTTATTCTGGAGCCGCTGCAACCATTTTTAATGGCCAACTCCATTGCTACTCTTGCTATATCTTTGTCTCTCTCTGTCATATTTTTGTCCTGCCTATTGAACACCACCCACCGTAAGTTTTCTTACCAAAACAGAGGGCATTCCACACGAAACTGCGCAATATTGCTCTTTTCCACAACTCCAGGTTGCATTATCAATACGGAAGTTATCTGCTACTGCAACAATATCTGAGAGGGCCTCAGGCCCATTTCCGATAATGTTGATATCTTTTACAGGTTGAGTAAGCTTGCCGTTTTCAATCATATAGCCGGATTTTACAAAGAATGTAAAATCTCCGGCACCAATCTGAACCTGTCCGTTTGAGAAGTTATCTGCAAATATTCCTCTCTTAACAGATGAAATTATATCCTCTTCACTTTGACTGCCGTTTTCCATATAGGTTGCTCTCATTCTTGGCAGCGGCATATATCGGAATGACTCTCTTCTTCCATTGCCTGTAGGCTCTGTTTTATAGTATGAGGCACTTATTCTGTCGTGCAGATAGGAGGTGAGTATGCCATTTTTTACCATATAAGTTTTTTGTGAGGGTACACCCTCATCATCTATGTTCAAAGAGCCCCGGTTAAAAGGGATTGTTCCGTCGTCTACCACAGAGATATCTTCGGAACAGATTTTTTTCCCCAGCTTATCTGCAAAAATCGAGGTGTTCTGTCTATTAAAATCTGCTTCAAATGCGTGACCGATTGCTTCGTGGAGAAGTATTCCGGAGCTGCCGGCTCCCATTACAACTGCCATCTCGCCTCCCTTTGGCTGAATGGCCTCAAATTGAAATGATGTTTTACTTACCACATCCTTTGAAATCTCTCTCACCATTTCCATTGTAAGATACTCAAATCCTGCTCGGTAACTTCTGGAGGTGCTACCGTTCTCTACGCGTCCCTCGCTCTCCATAATACAGGTGGCAACGATTGAGAACATTGGTCTGATATCTGTAGCCATCACCCCCTGTGAGTTATAGAACAATATCTTTGTGTTTGAATCCGATATCCTCCCCATAACCTTGCTCACTCTGCTGTCTGACTCAAAAATTATTGCATTCATCTCTTTGAGAAATGGAATTTTGTGAGATACAGAAACATCCTCCCACTGGTTGATAACCGGGTAATAACCACCTTTTTTTGTGTACTCATAAAGAGTGCTTACAGCGATATTTGAAACCCTGCTACCACCTACACTTGAAGAAGCTATTTGTGATGCAACTTTTGCCGCTCTCTCCATCTCCTCCATTGTAGTAATTTCGGTATATGCATACCCGGTCTGGTCTCCATAAAGAACTCTGATACCCATTCCGTAATCTATGTGACTTCCGGCAGAGTTAACCTCCCCGTCTCTTAGAGATATCTCATTTGCAATACTATGCTCAAAATAGAGGTCAGCATAACTGCCCCCTTTTGAAAGTGCAATGTTGATAAGTCTATTGAGATCTTCGGTTGTTACACCGAACAGGGACATTAGAGTCTGAGTTTGGGTCATCATAATAATTTACACAAAGTAATCTAAAAATGGCTAATTTAGCAAACTCTTAAATCAAATAACTATGGATCAGCCAAAATTGGAGAGATTGCTCAGAATAATGCAGTTGATGACAGACCAGAAGAGACGTTACTCAATTGAGGAGCTTTCACAGATTCTTGAAATATCAATTCGGAGCATCTATAGATATATAGATACTTTCGAGTCTGTGGGCTTCATTGTACGGAGATTTCAGGGTAAAATATGGTTGGCAAGAGAGTCAAAACAGTTTCGCACAATTGCAGAACTTGTCTACTTTACAGAAGAGGAGGCGTATATCCTTAAAAGGACTATTGAATCACTCGACGCATCAAATCCGGCAGTAAACGGAATCAAGAGAAAGCTTTACTCTCTTTATGATTTTGGTAAGGTTGCAGATATAGTCGTGAATGAAAAGACAAGTAAAGTTGTAAACACAATTCTTGATGCAATTGCAAATGAGAAGCAGGTTATCTTAAAGAGCTACAGCTCTTCACACAGTGCAATTGTGTCGGATCGTTTAGTAGAACCTGTTCAATTTGGAGTTAATATGGTAGATGTGCTATGTTACGAGATAACAAGCGACTCCTGTAAGACATTTAAAGTGCCCAGAATAGGGGAGGTGGTTTTAACTGAATCAAGCTGGCAGTTCGCCCACAAACACAAAAGAATTTTAACTGACTCTTTTCGCTTTTCCGGGTTGGAGAGTTTCCCGGTTAAATTAAAGCTCACTATGGTTGCCTCCAATCTTTTAAAGGAGGAGTTTCCCCTGTGCGAAGATAAAATTAGTAAAATCAGTGATAACGAGTATCTCTTTGAAGACTCTGTTTGCAGTTTTGAAGGAGTAGGCCGTTTTGTACTTGGCCTTTGTAATGAGATTGAAATTTTGGAGAGTAAAGATTTTATAGATTTTCTTAACAAAAAGAGGATGGGGAGCAGATTCTAAACAGTTCAAAAAAAAGAGTGACCTTAACTTAAGATCACTCTCTCTTGGGATGAGATAAATTGTTATCTCCTTCTGTTATTATTGTTCTTGTTATTTTTATTTTTACTCTTTTTATTGCCTTTATTGAAATCCTTAATATTCTTTTCGACGGCTTTCATATCACGATCAAACTCATATCTGAAAGAGTCCCATTCATTGCGGCTATTGCCTTTGAATGAATCTAGTCTCCTTCTCATATTATTATTTCTTACCTCAATAACAATAGCTCTATCTCTGTGGTTTGAAGATTTCAGGTCATTTATCCGTCTATCGTTATGGCTAAGTCTCTGATTGTATTCAATTCTGTAATCGCGATCCCAACCTCTTGACCTTGAGGGGTGTTGCCTGATAGTAAGTCCACAACCGGAGAGTACTGTAATAGAGATTATTATAACTATTATTATTTGGGTTACTCTTTTATTAAACATCTTAAAAATTATTTGTTGTTAATATAACTTCATAATCTGTATATTGAACACTGGCATCGTTCTCTGCTGTAATAAATATCCTCAGTGGTTTTATTGATGATACTGTTTCAAATGATGCTTTAAGTTTGCTGGATAAAAATTTAGTTGCCACTTTTATTTTACCAATATTTTTAGGCATATTATCTTCCGTAATCATCCATAAAACATAGGCTTGCCTTGGAGGAGTAAGTCTCTCCGGAGCTGCCAGGTTATCTATATTTACCTTTATTAAATAGTTGTTGTTTTTATCTTTTCTAACTTTTACTGCACCCTCTGCTGCAGGAACAATTGTAGATTTGGAAAATTTTATTCTCTGAGCACAAGCGTTAGTTGGGATTAGAATAATAAATGCTGCCAGCAGCATAAGTATCAAATTAATTTTTTTCATATATTTTAATTTTATCTATTGTTTATAATCATTTAAATATAAAACCGTTCCGGAAAACCTCCGGAACGGTTAGAAAGTTTGAGATTGTTATTTAGGAATAATATCAATAATTACAGTTCTGTTGTAGAATCTCTCTTCCGGGAGATTGTTTTCAAAAGGAGCGTAATTAACATCAGAGCCAAAGCCGAATACTTCGAATACTACATTGTTTCTGCCAAGGTTCTTAAGTGCTTTTTCCAAAATAGTTTTCACATCCTGAGCCCGTTGAGTTGAAAGATAGTTATTATACTCATCCTCTCCGATTATATCGGTGTGGCCGTGAATAATGACTCTTCCATTCTCTTTAATAAGGGGAGCAACCACCTCTGTAAGGAATTTGTCATAAGAATCAACTGCTGTGGATTTATCGAAATCGAAAAGAATACTAAAACGATAACCCTCCTCTACAGGTGCATCGCTCTTGGAAAGCATAAAGGTACTCTCTTTGCGAATAACAATACCATCTTTGGTTTTGCCTGTCATTACTGCTTTGAATGTGCCCTTTTGTTTATCTTTTAGTATTGCATTTCCCGATACACTTTCCAGTGATTTTGTAAAAGGACCGTAGTGTTGAACAAAACCCGCTTCGTCTGTAATATCAAGATCCCACGACTTAATGATATTCTTACTTCCATCCTCAGTTTTAAAGAAAATTCTGCTGTCAATAGGATCTTGTTCAATTACAGAAATTTGCAAAGGAGCAAGAAGATTGCCCGATATGCTGACAATATCTACTCTTCTGTCGCCTTCGCGAAGTTGGGTGAGATATTTGGTACCTCCGGGTTGTTCAGATGGATGCAATGGCATATTTCTTCCCTCTGTTTTAATTCTGTATGCACCAATACCAAATGTGTTGACAAGATAATTTTTAACAGACTCTGCATAACTAAGACCCAGTGCAGTTCCCTCTCCTGCTGACGATCCGATAAGGGTAACCTCAAGCACCGGATTTTGTCTCATACGATATCCAAGGATGTTTAATACATTTCTATAAACAGTGAGTTGTCTTTTAGATCTGTGGGTTATATCCTTTGGCTCGGGCTCAACAAACTGTCCCTCGTTAAATTTTAAAGCATCTTCCTTACTTAGTCGTACATATCTTGCAGGAATCTCTTTAGATCCCTTTTCAAAAAAAAGATAATTTCTAAGCGGGAAGGTCTCTTTTACCACTCTCCTTACAGGAATAGTCGCAGGTACCTGAACAGTGAATTGGACATCTCTCTCAATTACAACAGGTGCAACGGGAGTGACAGGTGCAACAGGTGTGTAATAGACCGGAGCCTCCTGTTTTCTTGCCTTTGTTTTACCAAATTTTATTGCAACACCAACTCGTAAAGTTGATATTGACCAGCTCTCAATTGAACGGGGATCCTGCCCAAAATATGGTTTAAACATAACAAATGGAGAGAGATTTACCTGATTGGGGCTGTCAATTGTTGATAGAGGTATCTCATAACCAATTCCGATATGAGTAGACCAGCTATTTTTTTGCATATCGCTGAACTCCGAATAGACATCCTCTTGAAGATCTTGTTTGTAAAGAAAATCAGATTTTAGATTGTAGCTATATCCTGCTCCAAAAAACATATAGAAATTTGATGCAAACGGAGCAATCCGAATACTCGGGTCGATAGAGAAGTAGCTGATTTTTGCATATAGATCTGCCGGGCAGTTACAAGGAGCCATCACAGTGTGAAACTTTCCCCCTTTGTTATCATAACCGACATTTAGCATAAATCCTAAAACCGGATTCGGCCTGTACTCAAGAAGAAAAGAGGTGTACATTCCTGTTCCGAAGCCGTTATGAAAGGCACCGGGGGCAAACAACTCCGAATTCAACTTTTGTGTTGTTCCGGTATAGGAATTTAAATTTGCTGCACCGGAGAACCCAAACCATATCTTTGGCTGAGGTCTTATACCCTCCTGTGCCTGTGATGAGACAGTTATAACTGCCATCATCACTATTACTGTCATTATTTTTCGTAACATAAAATTCTCATTTATAAAGTTTTGTCCTTTTCAAATTATGGTTTGGTTACCAGACTTGCATCCAGTGAAACTGCTGCAATTCTTGTAAGTGCTCTTCCGTTCAATACGGCACCTGTTGTAAGAGTTATTGACTGATCTGCAAGAATGTTTCCGTAAAAAATGGAGTTCGTACCAAGTGTTGCCGAAGTTCCCACAATCCAGTAGATGTTCTTAGCCAGTGCACCACCGCTCAAAATGACCGAAGTACCTGCCAAAGATGTGAGTGTAGAGCCCATCTTAAAGATAAAGGTTGCGTTTGCGTCACCTTGTGCATCGAGCCATACTGACCCGCTTGATAGAAGAACAGATGTTGAGTTAACATATAGCCCCGGTGTGAGGGTAAGTCCGCTCAAATCTCCTGGAAGACTGATTGCACTGGTAGATCTTGACTGACCATCATTGAATGCAGTTGTTAAATCCAGTTTTGCCTGTGCAGCCAAGGCGTTGGCAGCATTAATCACTCCGTTAACAATTCCCGGAGGGAACCCATTTATAGTTCCGGTTGGACTTGTACCCAAATCTCCGTTAATAATTGTCATACCTGTATTTGTAACTCCTGAACCTGCCAGTACAGCATAGTCACCGGCTGTTCTTAGATCAATTCCAAGAGGACCTGCAGGTAAGCTTGTTGTGAAGTCCCACTCATAATTACTTACAAGAGTATTGCCTGCAACATCCTTAGCACCTGTGGTTATAGTTGCACGATATGTAGTTCCGGACTCCAGATTGACGTTTGGATTAAATGTAGCCATCAATCCGCTGTATGATACCAAACCTGCAACAGATACCAACCCTTTTTTCAATGTAAAGGTTAAATTGGTGATTGAGGTGTTATCCATAAGCTCGCTGAATGTCGCTGTTACATTTACACCAACTGCAACATTAACTGCATTGGATAGTGGAGATGTCAAAATAACAGTTGGTCTGGTAATATCCGGCAAACTGCCTGTTGTAAAGCTCCAGGTGTAATTTACAGCCATTGCATTTCCGGTTGCATCTTTAACACCATTAGTTACAGTACAAGTGTAAACAGTATTTGGATCCAGATTTGAATTAGGTATAAACGAACCCTTCATCCCAAAATATGTTACAGAGCCTGCTACATTAACAGCACCTTTTTTAACTGTAAAGGTTGTGTTGTTGAAAGTGAGCGGATCCATAGCTTTGCTGAATGTAGCAGAGACTACCTTATCAAGAGGAACATTAACTGCTAAGTTCAGTGGGTCTGTAGATACTACATAAGGTAATGCTCCGGTTGTGAAGCTCCAAACATAGTTATTTGCAAGGTTGTTACCTGTGGCATCCTGAACAGCAGATGTGATAGTTCCTGTGTAGAGAGTACCCGGTAACAGAGGAGCGGATGGAGTGAAGGTTACAATGTTTCCAAAATATGTGATAACCCCTGTAACCGGTATCAAACCATTTTTGATTGTAACAGTTGAGGCGTTAAGTGTGGATACATCCATAGCTTTACTGAAAGTCGCTGTGATGATTTTGCTTAAAGCTACATTTACCGCATTATTTATCGGGTCTGTGGATACAACTACAGGCACTGCGCCGGTTGTAAAGCTCCAGTTATAATTTGAAGCCAGTTGGTTACCTACTACATCTTTTGCTCCTGTTGTAATTGAAGCGCTGTAAAGCGTTCCCGGAGAGAGTGCTATATTAGGTGTAAATGTTGCGACATTACCAAAATAAGTTATAGTACCAGCGACTGTAATTGTACCCTGTTTAAGAGTAAAAGTTGCTGTGTTCATAGATAACGGATCCATCGCTGTATTGAAGGTTGCTGTTATCTTTTTATCCAACTCTACATTTACATCATTATTGAGTGGGTCTGTAGATACAACAAATGGTAATGCGTTAGTTGTAAAGCTCCAGGTATAATTTGCAGCCATTGCATTTGAGCCTTCGTCTTTAATGCCTGTTGTTAGTGTACAGGTATAAAGTGTGTTTGGATCCAGGCTGGCAGCCGGTGTGAACGATGCCTTCATTCCACTGTAAGTTACCGTTCCGGCAACATCAACAGCACCCTTTTTAACTGTAAAGGTTGTGCTATTTATGGAGAGCATATCCATAGGCTTGTTAAAAGTGGCAGAAATTACCTTATCCCTGATTACATTAACAGCCAGGTTTATTGGATCTGTCGAAATAACCAGTGGTAAATTTCCGGTAGTAAAACTCCATACATAGTTGGCAGGAAGTTTGTTTCCGGTAACATCCTTAACATCAGATGAAATAGTTCCGGTGTAAAGAGTGCTCGGTAAAAGAGGAGCAGATGGTGTAAATGTTACAATATTACCAAAATAGGTAACTGTTCCGGCAACAACATTAACCCCCTGCTTAACGGTAAAGGTTGTGTTGTTAAGAGTTGTTACATCCATCGCTTTACTAAAAGTAGCAGTTATGATTTTACTCAATGCTACATTTACTGCATTATTTACCGGATCTGTCGAGATTACCGCAGGTAAAGTGCCTGTGTTGAAACTCCACACATAATTACTCATTATTGAGTTGCCCAAAACATCTTTTGCTCCGGTAGTGATTGTTCCTGTGTAGACCGTATTTGCCGTAAAGTTTGATGTTGGGGTAAACAAAGCCGTATTTCCGGAGTAGGTTACCACACCTGGTACAGGAGTGATCCCCTGAGTAATAGTGAATGTAGAGGAGTTAAGAGATGTAGAGCTCATAGGCTTACTAAATAGTACAGAGACTACTTTACCTAAAGGAACTCCTGAAGCACCATTTGCAGGATCGGTTGAAACAACTGCCGGTGCACTGCCCGTTGTGAAGTTCCACACATAATCTGCAATCATTGCATTTTTGAGAGGGTCTTTAGCCCCTTTTGTAATTGTTGCGGTATAAGCTGTGTTGGCAGCAAGATTAACCGCTGGGGTAAAAATTGCAACTACACCTGAATAGGATACTGTCCCCGGGATTGGGGTGCTTCCTTGTTTGAGTGTAAAAGTTGTTGTGTTTATGGTCATACCGTCCATCGCAGTGTTGAAGGTTGCCGATATGAGCTTATTTAGAAGGACATCGGTGGCTCCACCAACAGGGTCAGTTGAGATTACCTCAGGACAAATGACCTTGACCTCCCCTGTAAAATCGTCCTTCCGGCACTGCCACAAGAACACACTAAGCAAAAGAGTCACTATCCAGATTCCTCTGAATACTTTTACGATACTTTTGCTTTTGTTGTGAATTCTCTCTTTAAGTTTTTTTGGCTGGTTCTCCCAGTTACCGGTGATCTTAAAGTTATCATCAGCTAATTTTTGCTTTGTACTCATCATTATTAAGTATTAGTAATATATCTGTAAGGTCGCATTATAGAGATATAAAACCATTACACAAAATGGTGGAATTATTACAACATTCACACTTTTTTCTTGAAAATGAGTCTTGTAGCTGTTGGCATAGTATCTCCGATAAGAAATCCCCACGGTTTAAGCGAATCTATGCGATCAAAAATCAACTTTATGATTGCCATAAGCGGAATAGAGATGAACATCCCCGGTACTCCCCATAGAACTCCAAAGGCAATTACGGCCACTATTGATATAAGAGCATTTATTTTTACCCTGGAAGCCACAATCTTTGGAACAATATAGTTGTTATCTATAAGTTGTATTATATAATAGAGAACAAGAACATAGAGAGCATACCAGGCAGTTGACTTGGTAACAACGGCAATCATCATTGGCATAGCTACTGCTACCAATCCCCCAATATATGGGATAAGATTTAGAAGTGAACCTATTATTCCAAGCAGAATTGCATATTCTATCCCAAGAACAAGTAATGCAGCTGAATTGAGTATGGCTATAATTATTGTTTCGATGAAAAGTCCTGTCAGGTACCTCTGTACAACTACTTTAGTTTGGGTAATTATCTCATTCAATTTACTACGGTTACCGGTTCCAAAAAGCTTATGAAAAAAATCAAGCAACAAAGGCTGGTAAAAAAGAATCATAAACACATAAACCGGAATAAGTAACAGTGAGAAGAGACCGCTGCCAATATTTAGCAGAGTTTTTCCTACAGAGGAGCCGCTCACCTCAATAAATTCGTTTTTTGTACTGGCAATCCAGTCAATAACCTTTTGAGGCTTAATGTTAAAATAGTCAGAAGCCCAAGATATAGACTGATTTAAATACTCTGTAAATTTTTCAACCAGTACCGGCCACGACTCACTAAACTTGCTTGCCTGCGAAAAGAGAAATGTGCCGAAAGTGGCAATCAATACCAGAGTAAGTGTTACAGTAAGTGCGATTGCTATGACTCTGTTGAATTTGAACCTTACAAAGAGGTTGACAATAGGGTTAAGAACAATAGCAAAGAATATTGAAAAAATAATTGGAATAACTATCCCCTGGGTAATATACAGGATATATACGAAGAAATACATACCGGTTATGAAAATTGATATTCTCACATAAAAGGGGATGATTTGTTTATCTTCCATAGTAGTTATTTTTTTTGAGATCCTCTATGAAAAATGGTTCCAATAATCTTGTGTCCAACTCTCTTTACTGCTTCCGGATTTGAAGATACTATGGTTGTTACTCCAACCTGGATAATACCTCCAATAAATTTTCTAATAATGTTTCTGGAGTTGCCAACAAAAATTTTATTGCTCACATATCCGGAAGTCAAACCCACAGAGGTACTGATAATGTTTTTCAGTAAGTCCGGGGATTTTACCATATTATTAAAAGAGTTTTTAATGATATTTACCGGTTTAAGACTCTCAATGCTTCTTTCGAATTGGGCTTTAAGCAATTCACCCTGTGCGCTTTGTAATTGCGCAAGGGCGTATATTGCTTTTTCCAGATCCTTTTTTGAATTTATGTTTTTCATTTGAATTTATTTCACTATCTGTTTGATAATAAAGTTACTCACTACATTTTTAAACCAATTACTAAAAAAGAGAGAGATTACAGATGCTATGATGCCGTAAAATGCAGCAACAATAATAAATCCAAGCCACAACTCACCGAGAGCATCACCAACCAGAATTGCAACAGCAACCGAGGCTAACAGAAAAAATGTGAAGAAGAAAAGTAAGAGAGTTGCCTTAGCTATCACTGCAGAAACCACCTTTAATATCTCGTTAAGAGTATTTAACTTAAAAAGTTCAAAGCTTGTTTTTACATAATCTTCTGTTCTAGTCAGAAGTGTCTCAAAAGTGCTTACATTATTCTCTTCCATTGCAGTTGATTACTATGCTTTAGCTTTAAATTTCTCTTTCACCTGACCTTTTACATCTTCTATCTCCTGTTCAACTGTCTCATTGAACTCCTCAGCTTTTGCAGAGACTTTGTCAACAAATTCATCAAACTTCTCTTTTAAATTATCTGCGTACTCATCTCTCTTTTTAGAGATCTTTTTTCGGGTATTAGAACCCTTATCCGGAGCAAATAATACTCCGAGCATTGCACCGACAGCCAATCCCGTAAGTGTTCCTAAAACGATTTTTCCTAAACTCATAATTTTGTTTTTTAAATTTGTTTGAATATCTATATTAATTTATAAGAAAATTTTAAACGGCTGATATAAGTGAATTATTATCAGATTTTTGATGGTGAGAGTCTCTTATTAATCCAAATCTCCTTAAAGATTGAAGCGTTTAACCCGGTTACATCTTTAAACTGATTCGAAAGATGAGATACACTGCTGTATTTCAAGCGATATGATATCTCTGTAAGTGAGAGACCCTCTTGTATATGCATCTTTTTAACTGCCTCTACTCTCTCTATTATGTAGTATTTTTCAATACTTATCCCTTCTGACTTTGAGAATAACTTTGATGCATTTGGATAGTTGCACTGTAATTTCTCGGTGATAAACTCAGATAAATTTATCTTCTGATTGTCTTCCGGGAAATTAATTAATTCATTTATAGCTCGTTTGATATCTTTTATGATTTTTATGTTCTTATCTTCAATTAGTTCTAGCCCGGCTTCAATCAGCCCGGCATTCAGCATATCAAGTTGTAACTGTGTAAGGCTCTCTTTAAACTCTGCTTTTCCGAGCTCAACCTGAATATTGCTAACCTTTAGTTTTTCTAGTTCAGCTCTGACAGTCATAATACACCTGATGCATACCATATTTTTTATATACAATTTCATAATAAAAGTTACCAGGATGACTACCTGTATCTCCTGCCTTGTATTACTCTTAAAAGAATTGCAACAACTGCAAAAACAAGAAGTATATGGATAATACCTCCAAGATTAAACCCCACCAGACCTACCAGCCAGGCTATAATTAAAAGAACCGCTAAAATATAAAGTAAATTTCCCATCATTCCCATCCCTCCTAAGATGACATTAGCTCCAAGTTTCGATTATAAAAATGAATAATCGTTCTAATGTAAATTTGGCACTCTTTTAATAAAAAAACGTTATACTATTATCTGAAAAAATTACATTATTCACAGATTCTCGAGCATTAAGCGTCTTTTATTCTTGAGTTTTTTAAAGTGAGATGGAGTTAGTCCGGTGAATTTCTTGAATTGATTTGATAGATGTGCTACACTGCTATAGCCTAAATTGTATGCTATTTCTGTGAGATTGAGCTCATTGTAAACCAATAACTCTTTTGCTTTTTCGATTTTATGACCGATATAAAATTTTTCTATAGTGATGCCGGTTACCTCAGAAAAGAGGCTTGCCAGATAGGTATAGTCGTAATTAAGTTTGTCGCTTATGTAATCGGAAAGATTTACCTTTATTTTTTCCTCCGAGTAGTGGACAGTCTCTATAATAATGCATTTTATCTTCTCTATAAGAACGCCCTTTTTGTCATCAATAAGCTCAAGACCGGATCTCCTGAGTGCGACATCCAATTGTGACATCTGTTCAGAACTGAGCTCCTGTGATATCTCAACTTGTCCCAGTTCAATCAAAATATAACCTATGCCGAGCTTCTCAAGTTCTGCCTTTACCACCATCTTACAGCGAATACAAACCATATTTTTAATATAAAGCTTCACTTTATATGAAGAGACGTAGCTCTGGAGTAGTTCGTTCATATTAATAGAATAGCCAAATATAGAAATAATTTTAAATTTAAAAAGGCACTCTAAAAAGTTTTTCATTTTTAAAGTGCCATAAAGCTTGTTCGAAGATAGAGCGGCAAATGAGGTTCGAACTCACGACCCTCAGCTTGGGAAGCTGATGCTCTACCGACTGAGCTACTGCCGCATTATGGTGCAAAGGTATTAAAAATTCTCTTTCGTTTTATTGATTTGATTGCTTAACCAGCATAAATGAATCAATTTTTTCTCCCTCCTCTAACGACCTGTAAACGAAACGCACCTTTTTGCCACCTTTAACTTTAATCTTCTCAATCTTTGTCCAGATATTTCTATCCTCAGGAAAAATCTCATCTGCAGGTCCGACAACCCAACGATAGAGAGTATACTCTCCATCTTCAAGTTTCGGAGATACAATTTTTACTCTTGCCCCCTTTTTTTGAGAAACATAAAAGCTATCTCCAAAAAAAACATTTTTTGGATCAATTGAGACTCTCCAGTTACGCTGCCCCTTCCCGCTTTCGTTATCAATCAGAATCCTTGTCTCACTGCTTAGGTTCATCATATCACTTATAGCAAGAAGTGATGAGTTTGCCAGTTCACGAAGGTTCTCGGTTGATACCCAGGCACCATCTCTGTTTTGATTATAAAAGGTGTAGGGCGTTTCAAAAGTTATGGCAACACTTCTCTCTTTGAACTTATCCCAGATCCATCCTTCAAAGTATCTTGGAGCCACCGCGGAGAAACTTTGATCTACAGGCCTGTAGTATGGCGAATAGTTTATTGTCAGACTGGAAAGTAGCAACTGCTCCTTTAAGAATCTCTCTGTTGTAGACTCTGCGGTGTGAATCCAGTATGTGACAGAACTTGATATCTGTGAGTGCATATTAAGTAGCAGATCCAGCGGTGCTTCAGAGGTTACTCTCTCCAATGATTTTTTCAAAACTTTTATCTCCGGCATTGTCAGAGAGTCTGGTCTGTCCCAGTTTACCTCTATATTAACCCCTGTAGATGAAGACCTGGAGAACCCCCCAATTACACCGTCAGGATTAATAAATGGTACAATATAGAAGATTGCATTTTTTCTAAGCTCTTTACCGAATGGAGTATCGGAGGTTATTATGTCCACCATCCCTTCCAGATGCCAGCTTGCAGGTGATTCGCTAGGGTGGGAACGTCCGTGTATCCAAATCTTTTTTTTCTTAGCGTCGTTTGCACTCTCGTCTGTAATGGTTAGCATCTCAATAGGAAGTCCCAAATAACTTGTACCTATAACCTCGTGTTTTACATCTGGCATTACCCTCCATTGGTCTATCTTATCTCGGTTTCTTGAGTATGGATACGGCACGAAATGAGAGATATAAACTGTATCCCGGGTAAATATTTTATTTATTGATCCTTTGTAGATATTTTCTACTGATTCAAATCTTGTATAGTTAACACCATCGTAGGAGTAGAATGGGCGTATTACCTCTGAGTTTCTAATTGTCAGAAAGAGCTGCTTATCCTTGACTCCCTCCATTTTAAAGTGGTACCATCTGGCACTGGGCCTCAAGGCTGTATCAATAGGGTTAATCGGGTCAAATCTGGAATCAATTTCGTAAGATAGAGTTAAAATGGAGTCTTTGACCCCCCTCTTTACCCATACAGAATCCATCAATTTGTAACTTCCAATACTTCCGGAGTCAAATGATGTTGAGAATCGAATCTGTGAAAATAAAAAACTACTGCCAAAAATTGCTAGCAGTAGTGTTAAAGTTCTTTTAGTAAACATAACTAATAAAGAAAATTATAATTCTGTGGCTCGTATTTTTACCACCTTACCTCTGTTTGAGATGGCCAGTTCCGAATTACTTTTCTTTTTTTCCTGAATAAGGCGATGTAGGGCGATATTCAAACCATTGAGAATGTTTTCTCGTAGCTCTCTAGTCTCTATTTCGCTCATAATTAGCAATTTTGTTGTAGGTAGGTTTGTTGTAAATTTTAAGTTCCATTTTGCTACCTCCCTCAGCAATAAGTTCTTGAGGGATCGAGGAGTTATTTATTATCATCCAATATTCACACAACGGAATATAAAGCGAAAATAGGTTTTTTATTCCAATATCGTATCGTCTTCGGATAGTTTTTTCTTCAATATTGTGACCACCGGATGCTACTCTCATCTTAACTCTCTCGACTGCAAGGCTTGGAAGGTTTAACCAGAAAAATACCAATGTCACTTTATATCCGCTTGCTTGTGCATATTTGATTACATTGGCGTGAGTCCTTGTTGCAAGCGTTGTCTCAAGTGCAAAATCTGTGCCGTTAGATATCAGGTTCTGAATTCTCTCCAGCATAATCTTACCGGCCTGTATTGAGACACTCTCAGGTTTAAAGGGGGAGAGCCCTCTGGCTATCTCGTCTGCATTAACAAACTCCTTGCACGAAAGCATCTCAGGAAGAATTGTATATGACGCAGTTGTTTTCCCGGCTCCGTTGCACCCGGATATTATAAATAGATTAGCCATCAGGTTATTTCACTTCAAGGTAAAGTTACAATTATTTTTTAGTTTTAGATGCAGAGTATGCAAACAGAGCAAAGTCACCTTTGCAAGGATCTCCGGGGAAAATAAGCTTAAGATAATTTGTAATCTCTTGTGCTGTAATGATATCTGCGCTTTTACGAGTGGTGATGCCAAGTGCAAGAGCATTTCGGTGTACGTGTACATCCAGGGGAATGATAAGATCTGCAGGAGTTATTCTCTTCCAGATTCCCAAATCTACCTTAGAGTCATCTCTAACCATCCATCTGCGAAACATATGTATCTTTTTATTGGCAGCTTTTGGGTCCTCTTTACGGCCAAATATATCTTCTCGTATCATTTGCACTGAGAGTACCTCCAGGGTCTCATTATTTAAATAGAACTCCCTTAGATTTGTACAAATTTTTGCAACTTCACTCCACTTTACTGTTCTGTGAAGACTTGAGTTGTCGTTGCGATAATTCCCCCCGATAACATAATTGTAGGGAGACCACTTCATCTCATCCATCAACCTTTCACAACTCCTCACAATCATCTCCCTTCTTCCCCAGGCAAGGTGAGCACAAAGAATTGCAGATATTTCAACATCCTGAAGAGGGGATTTCCCTTGCATATAGTTATCATAGAAGTACTTCGGATACTTAATGGGATCGTCGCTAAAGTACTTTGGGTTGTTATACTCATCTGATAAAGCTACCAAATCTAAATCTGTAATTTTCATATTACAAATATACAAAACTCCTGCATTCAGTTTTGTTTTAAAATTTGGCAAGATATTTGTTAACTAAAAGTTTAGTTGAACAACTAACTTAATAGTTTATTTGAGATATGAAGAAAAATGAGATTAAAGAGCTGACTAAAGCAGAGTTGCAAATAATGCAGCCTCTGTGGAGCAGAAAGAAAGCATTTGTCAATGATCTGCTTGAGGATATGCCTGAACCTAAACCGGCCTACAATACAGTATCTACCATCGTAAGGATTCTTGAAAAAAAGGGATTTGTTTCGCACAAATCATATGGGAAAACCCATTGTTATTTTCCTTTGATTGAACGCGAGGCATACCTGAATGTATATATGAAAGGGGTATTGCACTCATTCTTTTCTAACTCGTTACCAAATCTGGTCTCTTTCCTCTCAAAAAAAGAGGAGATATCACTTGATGAGGTAAATGAGATAATGAAGATTATGGAGAGTCATAAACAAGAGAAAGAGTAAATATTACTTAAACAATCTAATGTTATGAATGCACTAATATCATATTTCATTGAGTCACTTTTTTGTGGTGCTCTGCTCTACCTGATCTTTAGATTGATTACAATCAAAGAGATAAGCTATACATTTCAAAGAGTATACATCCTTTTATCTCTCGTTGCCATCTCTCTCTTTCCACTTATATCGATTCCTGTGGAGCTCTCATCTCCTTTTGGAATAAATCTAAATCCTATTGTAGTGGGTGCAGATGCCTCCGGACTCTCTTCTACAGATTCTGCATTTTTTATTCTTAAGATGCTCAAAAACATTGTCTGGGATATCTATATCTCTATTTCTGCTCTCTATTTGGTATTCCTTATTGTTCACCTGATGAAAATTGTAACCATTTACCTGGACTCTGTGAGAGTTGGTTTTGGAAAGTATACTATTGTGAGCAGTAAAAGGGTAGAGATTCCGTTCTCATTTATGAACAATATCTTTATAAATAACTCAACAGATGAGTTGGACAGAGAGTATATTATAAAGCACGAATTCTCCCATATCAACAGAAACCACTCTGCAGACATTCTATTAGTTAACTTTATTTCAATATTTCTTTGGTTTAACCCCATAATCTATCTATTCAAAAAACTTCTCGTAGAGACGCACGAATTCCAAGCAGACAGAGATGTCTTAAAGAGCGGCGGCTCATTAAATCTATATAGAAATCTGTTGCTGAATTCACAATTTGGAGCATCTCCCTATCTATCCAGCAGCCTTAATAAATCACTAACATTAAAAAGATTCAAAAAAATGGAAAATCTGGAACAAAAGAGAGCAGGATTTTTTGCCGTATCGGCCTCCCTGCTTACATTAACACTTCTGTTTACTTTCGTCGCTTTTAATAAGGCAGATGGTAATACTATCACAAGTGATGAGTCTCAATTGACCTCTTCAACTAAGGGGGATATTGAACTCACCGATACTACCAAAAAAGAGTTGCCGTTTATGATGGTTGAGGTAAAACCGACATTTATGGGCGGTGATGAGAATTCATTTACAAAATGGGTCGCAGAGAGACTGGTCTATCCTGCCGAAGCGAAAGCTTCAAAGATAATGGGACGAGTAATACTTCAATTTAGAATTGACGAAAAAGGGATTATAAATAATGTAAAGGTGATTAGAGGCGTACACAAACTCCTTGATGAGGAGGCTGTAAGAGTGGTATCTATGTCACCTGCGTGGACACCCGGAAAACATAAAGGAGAGAGCGTTTCGGTTGTTTATGTGTTCCCGGTAATATTTCAACTTCGTTAAATAAGTCAAGTAATAAAAATTAAGGGTAAAAAAAAGCTGCCTCCCATTTGACAGGAGGCAGCTTTTTGAATTCTGTATTGTTATAAAGATTACTTTTTAACGTTCTTGTATCTGTTAAGGAATTTGTCAACACGACCTGCAGTGTCTACAAGTTTCATCTTACCTGTATAGAAAGGGTGTGATGTATTAGATATCTCAAGTTTAATAACCGGATACTCTACACCTTCGTGAACAATTGTCTCTCTGGTGTTTGCACAAGAGCGGGTAATAAATACGTGCTCATTTGACATATCCTTGAAAGCTACAAGACGGTAGGTTTCGGGATGGATTCCATTTTTCATTTTGGTATAATTTATATTATTATGGGGCTGCAAATGTACAAAAATATTGTTATTAAGCAAATATTTATCTCTGTTAGTTCTATATATGTTAACTAGTTTCTGTTACCTGCGAATTTTGCAAGCAGTTTAAGCAGCTCCAGATAGAGCCATATAAGAGTAACCATAAGAGCGAATGCTCCATACCACTCCATATACTTTGGAGCACCTGCTGCAGATGCTTTCTCGATAAAATTAAAATCCATAAGCAGAGAAAATGCTGCTACAATCACAATAACAATACTAATTCCAATGCTAAGAGGGCTGCTGTTGTGAAGCATTGTAAGGTTTACACCAAACATATTGAGTACAATACTGATTAAATAGTAGAAACCTATTGCACTAACGGCAATAACCATTATCCTTGCAAATTTACCATCTACCTTTATAATGTTGGCTCTGTAAATAAGGAGCATTACTAGAGCGGTGACAATAGTAAGAAGAGTGGCGTTTATCACTATTCCGGGAGCTGTTAATGCGAAAGCATTGTTAAACATTGCAGAAATGGCCCCCAAGAAAAGACCCTGCAGAACCGCATATACGGGTGCAAGATACTGTGCAAGATGAGGTTTGAAACTGATAATGAGGCCTACAATTAACCCTCCGATCAGTCCTCCCCACATCCAGGGGTTTGTGGCACCCGGGTTAAGCGATTCGTAAAAAACTTTCCAGGTGTAGGATGCTCCCGCGAGTACCATAAAGACAAGAATTAGGGACTTCATAGCTGTCCCTTTTACTGTCATTGTTTCACTATATGTGGCATAAGATGCCTCTTTGAATATTTTTTCTGATAAAACCGGGTTTGACATTATTAAGTTTTTAATATAATTATAAAATAATTTACTTTTTGCTATTTGCTTCTAAACAGGGGCATATCATACAAAAGAGTCTTTTTGACCTTTCTGATCCATTTCTGCTCCTCTATCTTCATATGCTCTTTAACATCATCCCATAACACTTTATCCTGAATGTAGTTAAGAAGCATATTATCTCCAAGCAGCAACTCTATGGCTGTTTTATCGTTTCCTGCTTCATACTTACCCTCACGGAAAGCAAATTCGGGGCAATTTTTAAAGATAAAGTTCATAATACGCAAATTGTGTGCCAGTGCGTGGTAGTTTATTCCCGGCAGAGGGTGGAGCTGGAATCCGAAGCAGGTCCCTCCCTGATATTTGTGAAAAACAGGTATGAACTTTGTCCAGCGTACATAGACGGCCGGGTCATAAATAGGGTGATTTGGGTCGTTCCAATTCTTGTAACCCTCTCTTTGATTGTAGCCTGCCAGTGACTCCATATAAGGTGCACCAAACATCTCAAAAGGTCTAGTTGTACCACGGCCCTCACTAACATTGGCTCCCTCCCAGAGACACTGGCCGCTGTAAAAGTTGCAGGTGAAGAGCCCTGGTATATTGGGAGAGGGGGGGATGCTCCAGGGCAGCATATTGCTGTAGGACTCCTCTGCCTGGTAAGATATGATATGGAGAGGAAATTTTGCGTTGATCTCGTTGTAGAGGTAGTGAGCCATTTCACCTATTGTAAGACCGTGGCGGTGAAGTATTCCCTCAATTCCGATAAATGAGGCATACTCCTCCCTTAACATTGTCCCCTCAACCTGTCGTCCGGCTGGATTAACTCTATCTACCAGATAGACAGGCAGGTTTATCCCCTCCCTTTTAAGTGTCTTAAACAGGTTTAAAATGGTAGTGTTAAAGGTGTAGTATCTGGAGCCAACATCTTGAAGTTCAATTATCAGAGCATCTATGTCTGTAAGCTTTGAAGCTTGTGCGCTAAGCGACTCTTCGTCGCTTCCATATAGGGAGACAAACTCACAATCCTGCATTCCGAGATTGTTATAAACATCCGTTTTATCCAACTTAGCCTGATCTTGAAGCTCCCCAAAGAGGCCGTGTTCGGGTGTAAAGACTCTTTTGAGGATACCCCTTGAGTAGAGAGTCTCAAATAGATACTCTCCATTTCCCGGATGCCAGGCAGTTTGATTGCATAAAATGGCAACTTTTCCGCTTTTTAATACCATATCCGGCTGTTCCAGAAGCGGTGTTGTTCTGAATGAAAACATCTTTTATAAGTTTTTAATTTCCGACATAATTTTCGATGCCAATAAGTTGGCCTGATCAAGAGAAGGAGCCTCTGCATATATGCGGATAATTGGTTCTGTGTTGGATTTTCTAAGATGTACCCACATCCTTTGCTGCTCAAAATCTATCTTTAACCCATCTATCTCACTAATCTTATGTTGGCTATAGATTTTTTTTATCTCAGCTAAGATTTGGTCAATATTTGTATCCTCACAGAGATCAATCCTGTTCTTTGAGATCGAGTACTGAGGATACCTTTTTTTAAGCTCACTCAGTGTGCATCTCTCTTTCGCCAGAAAACTGAGAATAAGTGCACTCCCTATTAATGCATCCCTTCCGTAATGTAAGTCCGGAACTATAACTCCTCCGTTGCCTTCACCGCCGATAACAGCATTTACTCGTTTCATCTCCGTTACGACATTTACCTCACCCACTGCAGATGCATAGTGACTCTCTCCCGCAGCCTCTGTTACCTCTTTTAAAGCTCTTGAGGATGAAAGGTTTGAAACTGTTGCCCCTTTTTTATGCTTTAGAAAATAATCTGCAACCGCAACAAGAGTGTACTCCTCGCCAAATGCATTTCCATCTTCATTAATTAGGGCAAGTCTGTCTACATCGGGATCAACCGCTATTCCGATATCTGCACCTGACTTTACGACAGTAGAAGATAGTTGTGTCAGATGCTCGGGTAGAGGTTCCGGGTTATGAGGAAATCTGCCGTCAGGTTCACAGTTAATTTTGATGACAGTAACTCCCATTGCCTCCAGCAAAGCCGGCATAACAATGCCTCCAACAGAGTTCACGGCATCCAGAACAACGGTGAACCCTGCGCGATAGATAGCCTCTGTATCTACAAGAGGGTGGGAGAGTACAGCCTCTATATGCTGTTTTGTAAAATCTTTTTTGGTGATAATTCCCAGATTGTCTACATCAGAAAATTCAAAAATACCGGAGTCCACAATAGAAAGCAACTTTTCCCCATCCTGCGCATCAAGAAATTCCCCCCTCTCGTTGAGAAGTTTAAGGGCATTCCACTCTTTTGGATTGTGAGATGCAGTGAGAATAATTCCACCATCTGCCCGTTCGAAGATAACCGCCATCTCTACTGTGGGTGTAGAGGCCAGCCCTGCATTGATTACATCAATACCGCAAGCTGTGAGGGTCCCGCAAACAATATGGTCGCACATCTCCCCGGAGATACGCGCGTCTCTTCCAAGAACAACTCTATACCTGCTTTTTTTGCCAGAGCGATGTTTTATGAACGATGCATATGCAGATGTAAATTTAACAATATCCAAAGGGGTAAACGATGAGCCGGATTCTCCTCCTATGGTACCTCTGATACCTGATATAGATTTTATAAGAGCCATAAAATAAGATGTTTATTTATGAATATCAATAATAAAACAAGGGTGTTAAGGTACGAAAATTAACCTTAACACCCAATCTTTTTTGTTTGAAAACCTTATGCAGGAAGAGCAAGGAATGCTGCCGCAAAAGCAAGAATGGCATACAACTCCGGGAATACTCCAAGAATCATTGTCTTTCCGAAAACATCGTTGCCGTTACCCATCTCTACAATACCGTTAGCTACAAGTGAGGCCTGCTGCTTGGCAGAGAAGAGACCAACAACTCCAAGAGCAACACCTACAGCAAAAACTGCCAAACCTTGATTAAGACTTAGAACAGCAATCTCTTTAAGACTGTTAAGCATAAGGAAGAAACCTGCAAATCCATACAGACCCTGAGTTGAAGGGAGTGCACAAAGAATCATTGAAGATCCAAAAATTTCCGGATTTTTCTTAAGAGCTCCGATAGTGGCGTTTCCGCCCATTGTAACACCTATAGCACTGCCAATGCAAGATAGTGCAAGCATAAGGGCCATTCCGGTATAGGCCAGGATTAGGGGTAATGTTTGTTCCATAATTTTTTAATTTAATATTTATTTAATTCAATTTTATTCTCTCTATTGTGGCTCTTTTCCAAGTGGACGAAAAGGTCTGCCTCCTCCGGCAAAGCTTGCATTTTTGTAAAACTCGACAAATGTCAGACGCATAGGGTGTACAAAAGCACCAAGACTTGATAGCATCAGCACCAGAAGGTGTCCCACCAGCAGCATAAGAGCAGCCAGGAACCATCCCATATATGGAATTGAGGACATACTTATTGCAACAGAGTTAACAACCATTCCTAATATTGCACCGGCTGTACCCAATCCAAAAAGCCTGATATATGAGAGCATATCCCCGAAAAGAGAGGTGACATCCCAGAAGGCTACAACTCCGCTTCCTATTCGTGCAAATATGTTTTTACTGTCGGACGAGAATGCGAGTATTAAAAATGCACCACCAATTGCGGCATAATTCATAAATAGGGGTACTGTTATATCTTCTGACATTGTTGAGGCGTATTTAAGTGCTGCCCAAACAATTAATATTGACCACCCGATATTATTCATTCCATATTGCCACCCTTTTGAAATTATTGAGTAGACAGCATTGAGCAATCTGGCAAAAACAATCTGGAAAAGCCCGAAAACTATTGCAAACCAGAACATCTTCAGGTCTGAAAAGAAGAGCTCTTTTACTGAGTCGGGCATAGGAATCAAATCTTTAAGCGAGGCGCCGAAAAAGACACCCGAGAGTGACGCCATCAGCACTGCTCCAAGTCCAAGAAACTGTATAAGAGTGAGATACCCTCTGAATTTCTTGAGTTTGAATTTAGCAATTGTGGAGCCAATCAAGAGTACCAGACCGTAGCCCATATCTCCGAGACATAAACCGAAGAAGAGCATATAAAATGGAGCAAAATAGGGGGTTAGGTCCAGCTCTCCATATTTGGGCAGCATATATAGATCTCCAATTGGTTCGTACAATCTTGCAAAGAAGTTGTTTTTTAACTTTACAGGCGGGTTATCTGCCTTTACTGCCTCCTCTATAAGGTAGTAGATCCCTTCGCTATCAAGTACTGCTTTGATTGTCTCTCTGTTATCTACGGGAGCAAATCCTGTTAGTAGGGCAATTGTTCCCTCTGCCTCTTTTAAAGATGATTGACCTGCTAAATAGAGGTCCAGCTCACCGGCCTGATTTCTCATAGCCGCCTCAAGCCTGCCAATCTCCAAACTAAGAGAAAGAATGGTTTTATTGATGCCGATAATCTTCTCGTTAAGCTCTTCTAATCTGGATTTAAGCAGATCACAAGATCTTTGAGGTTGCTTACTCTCCGGAAGTTCAAAACGAAACTCCTCCCCTTTGGGAACCAGAATGGCAAAATAGATCTTACCGTTGACTTGATTTAGTATTTGAAGAACATATTCACTCTCCCATTCCGGTTTAAAGCTTTTCTCCGAAACAGAGTAGAGGTGCAATGTGTAGCCGATTTTTTCAATTCTGGCAATCTCCTCTTTGTGGAAAATACCCCATAAACCGGACTCCTCATACTCTCTCTTGAGTTGTTCGCTCTCCTGTTCCCAAAGATCTTTGTTGTTTAAGCTCTCTTGCGCATAGTTAAGAAGTTCATTATCAGTGAATTTAGAGATGCCCTCAAGAGCAACTAAACTTTTTTGATCCTCTTCATTTGCAGATTCAAACTGAGCTCTTAATCTCTTTATAGCATTTAAATAACGCCTGTTTACCGCAAAAAGATCTCTTGAGTGGTCGTCAATAGCTTTATTCTCCCTTGATATGTCTACCATTCCCAGCTCCTGAACCCTCTCTAAAAAGGGGTCAAGCTCTTTGTGAAAGATAACAAAAGAGTATTTATCCATTTTTACTATCATACCTTATCCTCCTGCTGTTGTCTTTTTTTGACAATTTTTTGTGAAGCTTTTGAGAGGTTCTCCTCATCTTCCATAAAGCGTTTAATCTTCAATATTGCCTCCTGATAACCAGGAATCTGAACCTTCTCGTAAAGATTAACCTTTTGGGTGGTCTTTTTTCTGGCGTGGTCTAAAAGCCTCATCTTCTCCAGATAGACCTCAGACTCAATTCCAAGTTGGGCAAGTTGCTTTAGAATCTTTATCCCGTCACTATACCAGAGAGGTTTTACAAAAAGGTTAAAAGGTTTTACCTCATAAATAACATCTTTGAGTAACGGAGTCCGTATTCCAGCAATCTTGACAATTTCAAGTTCAACATCTTTAACAGATATTAACCCGGGTTCAAATTCATTCCAGAGCCCTGCAAGGTAGTTGTAAGACTCAAGAGCATCAGAGAGCTGTTTTGTGAGCTCTTCAGATTTGTCCTTTGCTCTTTTGACCTCCATTCGAAGCGCAGACTCTTTGTTTTTTAGAGTTGGCAACGCTTTTATCCGAACCTTAAGCTGTTTGTTAAGATCGTTAAGCGATGTTTTGTTAAATTGAAATTTAATTGCCATTCTCTAATAGTATCAGTTCTTCCAGTATTTTTGAGTAATCTCCTCTTTAATACTCACCTCTGTCTGTGTGAAATATTTCGCAAAGAGCTCCCAGGCTGTATCAAGCATCTGAGTTGTGTTAATATTCACCTCTATGGATAACAGCTTGTTCGAGTAATCCTTAGCGTAGTTGAGGCAGCGCAGGTCATAGTCACTAAGATCGAATCCGTTCTCCAGTTTTGTTTTTGCATTTGCAGCATCTGCATAGAGCCTAACTGCGGCATTCATAACGTGATTGTGATCCTCTCTTGTTTTTTTGCCGATTACCAGCTGTTTCAATCTTGAAAGTGAACGGAACGGATCTACTATTACCTTCCCGGTATCTGAGTCTGTTCTCAGGAAAAGCTGCCCTTCAGTAATGTATCCGGTATTATCCGGAATTGCGTGTGTTATGTCGCCACCGCTAAGTGTTGTTACTGCTATAATTGTAATTGATCCTCCATCCGGAAGTTGTACCGCTTTCTCATATATCTTTGCAAGATCGGAGTAGAGAGAGCCCGGCATCGAGTCCTTTGAAGGGATTTGATCCATACGATTACTCACAATACTCAGTGCATCTGCATAGAGGGTCATATCGGTAAGCAAGACCAGTACCTTCTCATTTTTATCTACTGCAAAGTACTCTGCGGCAGTCAGTGCCATATCCGGAATAAGCAACCTCTCAACAGGGGGTTGTTCGGTTGTATTTACAAAGCTTATAATCTTATTTAGAGCTCCGGCATTTTCGAAAACCTGTTTGTAATAGAGGTAGTCATCATTTGTGAGTCCCATCCCTCCGAGGATAATCTTATCTACATCTGCTCTTAGTGCAACTTGTGCCATAACCTGATTGTAGGGCTGGTCTGGATCTGCAAAGAATGGAATCTTCTGTCCCGAAACCAAGGTGTTATTTAGGTCAATTCCTGCAATTCCGGTAGGTATTATCTCCGAAGGTTGCATCCTTTTGTATGGGTTAACAGACGGCCCCCCGATAAAACGATTCTCTCCCTCAACTTTGGGACCATTGTCAATTGGGTCACCATATGCGTTGAAAAAACGTCCCGAAAGATCTTCACTTACATTTAGTGAAGGGGGTTCACCGAAGAAGATAACCTCTGCGTTTGTTGGAATACCTTCGGTACCCGCAAAGACCTGAAGAGTGATTAGATCTCGTTTAATTTTCACAACCTGAGCCAGACGCCCGTCTACTGTTGCAAGCTCTTCATTGGTAATTCCTTGTGCTCTAAGGGCAACTGTAGCTTTTGTTATAGACTCCAGCTGGGTGTATATCTTCTGAAATGCTTTACTTGCCATTGTTCAATTCGGTATTAAGTTGCTCCAGGTATTTATTGAACTCTTCACTCTTAAACAGTGAGTAGTTCATTTGGCGCAAAATATTAATTATCTTCTTGTAAAAATTTCCACACTCTTCAAAATCTTCAAATTCATACTCGCTTTCGCAAATATCAAGTGCAAGATAGTACATATAACTTTGTCTCTCCATAGGACAGTTTGCATCAATTTTGTCAAACGCGTCCTGCTGAAGAATTACAAAATCCATTAGCTCAGATTTCCAGTATCTCTTATGGTACTCCAGAGGAACACCGTCATCTCCCAGAATATTAATCTGTTCGTATGCCTCTTTACCGCGCAGTACAAGGTTTTTGCCACGCAGAACCTTCTCTACCCAATCCTCTCCGATTCTCTTTTTAAAATCTTCTATAATCTCCGGATACTCCAGGTATTTTGAGTATGAATCTATCGGATCAACCGCAGGGTATCTCTTTCTGTCTGCCCTATTCTGAGATAGTGCAAAGAAGCACCTGGCAGCCTTTTTGGTAGATTCGGTAACGGGCTCTTTTAAGTTACCTCCAGCCGGAGATACTGTGCCGATAAAGGTGACAGAACCTGTTTGACCATTATTGAGATTAACAATTCCTGCTCTGGCATAGAAACTTGAGATAATTGCAGGCAGGTCCATCGGGAAGGCATCTGCTCCCGGAAGCTCCTCCATCCTGTTACTCATTTCACGAAGAGCTTGTGCCCAGCGTGATGTAGAGTCTGCAAGCAGCAAGACCTTCAACCCCATAGCCCTGTAATACTCTCCAATGGTCATTGCAGTATAAACAGATGCCTCACGGGCTGCAACAGGCATATTAGAAGTGTTGCAGATAATTGTGGTTCTCTCCATCAGCTTTCTTCCGGTACGCGGGTCTTCAAGTTTTGGAAACTCTGTGAATATCTCAACAACCTCATTTGCTCTCTCTCCACAAGCTGCGAATATGATTACATCTGCATCTGCCTGTTTAGATATTGCGTGTTGAAGTACTGTCTTTCCGCTACCGAAGGGTCCCGGAATAAATCCAGTTCCCCCTTCTGCAATCGGGTTGAATGTGTCAATTACCCGTACTCTTGTCTCCATTATACGGAATGGTCTCGGTTTGTCCCTATATTTTGTAATGGCAATCTTTACAGGCCATTTCTGCTTCATAGTTACATTGATGCTATCTCCGGATTCGTTAACGAGAACAGCAATGGTGTCATTTACAGTATACTCACCTGCATTGACTATTGATTTGATTGTATAGCTGCCGTCAAAAGAGAAGGGAACCATAATTTTATGAGGCAACCATCCCTCTTTTACCTCACCAAGCCAGTCCGCAGCAATAACTTCATCGCCGGGTTTTGCAAAGGGTGTAAACTCCCACTTTTTATCCGGATCTAAGGCAATTGTGTACTCACCTCTGGTAAGAAAGACCCCTTTCATTGTCTCCAGATTATTCTGAAGTCCGTCATAAATACTTGAAAGAATTCCCGGGCCAAGATCTATCTCAAGCAAGTGTCCGGCAAACTCCGCCTTATCTCCGGCTTTAAGACCTCTGGTACTTTCATAAACCTGAACAAAAGCCTCTTTTCCGTTAATCTTGATTATCTCTGCCATCATTCTCGTTCCGGAAAGGTCAATGTAACAGATCTCGTTCTGAGCAACGGGACCATCAACCTCTATGGTGACAAGATTGGAGATAATCCCTGTAACTATTCCTGTGGTTTTCATATATTAGTTTTTATTATCCATATTAAATGAGCCCTTAACCTCATCAACAAATTTTTTGAAAATGACAGCCCCTCTTTTTCTGTCTAACTTAGCCCAGCGCTTCACGATTGATGCCTTTAGCAAGAAGGAGAGTATCACATTGATGTCAAAATAGCTGAAAGTACAAATCTCGTTGGCTCTCTCCCAGCGAAGCAGGTCCAGAAGTTGCTCTCTCTCCAGTATGTTTTCATTTTCCAGAATCTTTAGAACCGGAGCTGAGAGTTCGCTCAGATGTGTAATACCCATATCTGCAGCTTTACTGTTTTTTAATGAATCGGTAAACTCGCCGCTTCCGATTACAAAGTCAGATGGATCTTGTGAACTCTTTCTGGCAAGATAGGCTGCCTGTATATTTCTTATTTCAAGATCTGTAGTGAAATATTCCCGAATGAATTTATTGGGCATTTTTCGGGCTGCTCTGTAGAAGTGATTGTTGAGATTCTCCTCTTTGAGCCCGAAAAACAGCCACTCAATACAACGGATATCCTCCGGTGTACTCATATCAGAAATATGGGCGAATAGAGACTCAAGATCGAAACCTGTGTTTTCGAAGTCAAGTGCAATATCCGGAAGCCCCGATATGATGTAGTGGTAGTTTCTCATTGTTATTCAGAGAATAAGAATTCACGGGTTTTTGGTTTGAGATACTGAGCCAGTAAACCCTGGAAATCTTTATCTGTGAAGCTTATATAGTAACCTTCGCCCTTAGGGCCGATTTTAAAACCTGTCTGAATCTTTTTGTCGTAGAAAAACTCTACTGTCGCATTTAGTTGTTTGATAATATCGTTTTTGATAAACGAGTCCAACTCTGTTTTTAGCGATTCAGGTAGAAGGATCTCTAGGCTCACAGAGTCACTGTTATCCGGGTTGAAGGATGTAATAGCGCTTTTAATTAAAGAACCTAAAAATTCTTTGCTTTCAATAGCCTCTTTAACAGGGTTTTGTATAGCCTTGGTTGTAACAACCTCCTCTATGTTCTGTTTTACTTTTGCAAGAGTTTGCCTGGATACCATCTTAATTTCGTTCTCAATCTTGATTTTGTAATCCAGAGAGTCCTTTTTTGCTTTGTCCAAAATTAGATTGTACTCCTCCTTTGCTTTGGCAATTATCTCTTCTGCCTCTTTTTTTGCATTTGCCTTTAGCTCTTCGGCCTCAATTTTACCCTTTGATAAGCCTTCGGTATAAAGTTTATCAGTAAGTTCTTGCAATTTATTTTGCATATCTCATTAAATTTTAATTCGTCAAAGATAGGAAAAAATAAAAAAAAGCGCCCAAAAAAGACGCTTTCTTAACCGATATTTATAATATCTTAACTCAAAAATCCGAGTAGAATTCCGGCTGCAACAGCACTACCTATTACGCCAGCCACATTTGGCCCCATTGCGTGCATAAGAAGATAGTTGGTTTTATCGTATTCCAACCCAATACTGTTTGAAACCCTGGCCGAATCGGGAACAGCAGATACGCCCGAGTTCCCGATCAAAGGATTAATTTTATTCCCCTCTTTCAGTATTAGGTTAAAGGCTTTAACAAAGAGCACTCCTGCAGTAGTTGCAATTACAAATGATCCTGCACCAAGTGCGAAAATGTAGATAGACTTAAGTTGCAAGAATTTATCTGCCTGAGTTGAACATCCTACAGTTACACCAATGAGGATAGTTACAATGTCGATAAGCGGTCCGCGGGCTGTCTCTGCCAGCCTTTTGGTAACACCGCTCTCTTTAAGAAGATTTCCAAAGAAGAGCATTCCAAGCAGTGGTAAGCCCGATGGCACTATAAAAGCCGTTAGAAGAAATCCGATTATCGGGAAGAGTTTCTTCTCCGTCTGTGATACTGCTCTTGGAGGTTTCATCCTTATCAGACGCTCTTTGTGAGTGGTTAATAATCTCATAATAGGCGGCTGTATTACAGGAACCAGTGCCATATATGAGTAAGCAGATACAGCAATTGCACCCATCAAGTCTGGAGCAAGTCTGGAAGAGAGAAATATCGCGGTCGGACCATCTGCTCCTCCGATTATACCAATTGCTCCGGCTTCGGCAGGTGCGAAACCAGCTATTAGTGCTATTGCATAAGCTCCAAAGATACCAAACTGAGCTGCAGCTCCAATAAGCATAAGTTTTGGATTGGAGATCAGTGCGGAGAAGTCTGTCATTGCTCCTATACCTAAGAATATCAGAGGTGGGTAGAACCCTTTTTGAACTCCCTGATATAGAATATTAAGAACTGATCCCTCTTCATAAACACTTATACTCAGTCCGGGGAAGAGCGGAATATTCCCAATGACAATACCAAAACCTATTGGTATGAGCAGAAGTGGCTCCCAATCTTTCTTTATTGCCAAATAGATAAAGAGCAATCCTATTAGAATCATAAAAATATGTCCGAAAGTTGCATTTGCAAAACCGGTATATTGAAGAAAAGTCTTTAGATTTTCTGCCAGGAGTGAAAAAATTCCGTTGTTTTCCATCTTATCCAATAATTATTAGAGGAGCACCTTCAAGAACGGAGTCTCCTTTATTTACCTTAAGAGTAACAATTTTGCCGTCTGCAGAGGACTCAATTACATTCTCCATCTTCATTGCCTCCAGTATCAGCAGTTTTTGACCTTTTTTAACTGAGTCTCCCTCTTTAACAACCACCTCCAGGATCACTCCTGGTAGGGGAGAGGAGATGACTGTCTCCAGTCCAGATGTCGGCTGTCGTACTATGTTTGCCTCAACCTTAGCGGGTTTATTAATTCTTGATAGCGGTACACTCTGCTTTTTTGCCGGCCTTTCAATCTCAACTCTGAATGGAATTCCGTTCACCTCAACCTCTGCGATGGTGTCTTCAATATTGACAACTGTTACTGCGTAGTCGTTACCGTTTATCTTTAATTTATATTCTTTCATTTTGATTACAGATTAATTCAATTTTTTTTTGGTATCTCTCTGAGAGTGTAAATTTTTGAACTCCACGGCGAGTAATTTCTGGTTACTTTATCTATGGTTAGAATAGTGTGCTCAATATCGTGTGCTTCGTCATCTTCAAAATAGGTGTGAAGTGCTGTAGAGATGGCTGCAAAAACTTCGGCAGATATCTCCTCTTCGGAGACTACGCGTTTGCTCCCTTTGGCTGCTCGCTCAGCTTTTTTTCTGCTAAGCCCTATATTATAGTTGCCGGTATTTTTAAATACAATATAAAGTAGTATTAATGAGAGAAATACAACTGACATTGCTGTAAAAGACATTATTGCACCGTATGGGTCAATTTTCATAAGAACCATTCCGGGAGGCTCAATATCTGCACCGTAGTTATTTGTGCTGGGAGATGTTCTTGAAAGTACCCCCCAAGTTTTATCAATATCTATTGTCTTGTCACTATTCTTAATATCTACGCCATCTCTGAATCTTCCATAAGAGACATTATCCGAAATTACATAGTGAGGAATAACAACTCTGTCGAGTATTGTCCTTCCGTCACTGCTTACAAAAAGAATTTCGTGAGAATCACTAAGTAGAAAATTGATATGGAATGTTCCTCTGTATGGTTCTGAATCTGCCCAGAAGAGAGTGTGCTGCCTGGGTTTGATTTTCGTTAGGATATCACCCCTGGGAATCAAGTATTTTGTAAGGTTATTCGGGTCATTTGTAAGATAACAGCCGGATATATCCACGGTAGCATATGATGTATTAAACAGCTCAATCCAACCGTTTTTATTGCCGAAATCATCTTCAAAATCATCTGTGTTTGTAACCAGAATTTCGTTAATACGAATATCAGACATATTCTGGGAGTACAACACGTTTGAGTTTAACAACAACCCTAACAACGCAAGTATAATGCAACTTCTTTTCATTATTTTACCGGTTATTTGGTTAAAGTGGCAGGTTGTCATGCTTCTTTGGTGGGTTAGAGACCTTTTTGGTTGCAAGCTGCTGGAGTGATCTTATAATACGGAACCTGGTATTTCTCGGCTCAATAATGTCATCTATATATCCAAACCTGGCAGCGTTATATGGGTTTGCAAAAGCATCACGATACTCCTTCTCTTTCTCTAAGGCAAAAGCAGCAGGATTTTCGGACTCTGCCATCTCTTTACCGTAAAGAACCTCAATTGCACCAGATGGTCCCATAACTGCTATCTCTGCTGTAGGCCAGGCATAGTTTATATCTCCGCGAAGGTGTTTGCTGCTCATCACGCAATAGGCTCCGCCATATGATTTTCTAAGAGTTACGGTTATTTTAGGAACAGTTGCCTCTCCGTATGCATATAGCAGCTTTGCTCCGTGAAGAATAATTCCGCCGTACTCCTGCTGTGTTCCGGGTAGAAAACCGGGTACATCTACCAGTGTTACAAGTGGTATGTTAAATGCGTCGCAAAATCTCACAAAACGGGCTGCTTTTCTGGATGAGTTGATGTCCAGAACCCCGGCAAGAACTTTAGGTTGATTTGCCACAACTCCAACAGATATTCCGTTGAAACGGGCAAACCCTACTATAATATTGGGTGCATAATCTTTGTGAATCTCAAGGAATTTTCCGTCGTCAACAATGCTCCCGATAACTTCATACATATCGTATGGTTTATTAGGGCTATCCGGGATTATCTCATTCAGAGAGTCATCAAGTCTGTCTATAGGGTCAGATGTGTGGACAATAGGGGCCTCTTCAAGGTTGTTCTGCGGTAGATAGCCTAAAAGTTCGCGAATCACCTTGATTCCCTCCTCCTCGCTATCAACTGCAAAATGGGCAACACCACTTTTACTTGAGTGTACGCTTGCACCTCCAAGCTGTTCCTGAGTTACATCTTCTCCCGTTACTGTCTTAACAACTTTAGGTCCGGTAAGGAACATATAGCTGGTACCCTTAGTCATTATATTGAAATCGGTGAGAGCAGGGGAGTAGACAGCTCCTCCGGCGCAAGGGCCAAAGATTGCTGAAATTTGTGGAACCACTCCGGATGCAAGGATGTTTTTTTGAAAAATCTCTGCATACCCTGCAAGTGCATTTACACCCTCCTGGATTCGTGCACCTCCTGAATCGTTTATGCCGATTACGGGAGCACCCATCTTCATTGACTGATCCATTATTTTACAAATCTTCATTGCAAAGCTCTCAGAGAGAGAACCGCCGAAAACAGTAAAGTCCTGGGCAAATACATAGACAAGCCTACCGTCAATTGTTCCGTAGCCTGTAATAACTCCATCTCCCAGGTATCTCATCTTCTCCATTGAGAAGTTTGTACAGCGATGTGTTACAAACATATCAAACTCTTCAAAACTTCCTTCATCAAGAAGCATAGCGATTCTTTCGCGGGCAGTGTATTTTCCTTTTTGATGCTGTGCATCAATTCTTTTCTGACCACCTCCCAAGCGCGCCTTTTCACGAAGTTGTATCAGCGCTTTAACCTGTTCCAGTTGTTGGCTCATTCTATTATCTATATTAAGATTAATTTGTTGTCAATAAGTTTATGAAGGATTTTCACACAACTCTGTAAGGATTCCTCCTGTAGATTTTGGATGTAAAAATGCTATACTTAGCCCCTCAGCACCTTTGCGAGGTGCTTTGTCAATAAGCTGAACACCTTTTTCGGAAAGTTCGTCCAGACTGTTTTGCAAACCCTCAGTTGTTGCAAAAGCAATGTGGTGAACACCTTCACCCTTTTTTTCAATGAATTTACCAATTGGACCATCGGGATCTGTACTCTCCAACAGTTCAATTTTTGTCTCGCCAATTTTGAAGAATGCGGTCTTAACTTTTTGGTCTTTAACCTCTTCTACGGCATAACACTTTAGACCAAGCAGCTCTTCATAAAGAGGTATTGCAATATCTAAAGATTTAACGGCGATACCGATGTGCTCAATATGCGATAGTTTCATTGTGAATAATTTATTGATTTAATGTTTATTTTATAAGAAGCGCCAAAGGTATAAAAATATAAAGAGTATGCCAAAAAAACTAACTAAATGAAACAAAAAATGCCCCGATTGGGGCATTTTTGCTATGATTGAGAAATAATTACGGCTCCATTGTGTGATAAACGTTTTGAACGTCATCATCATTTTCAAATTTATCTATAAGTTTCTCAATTTCAATTCTGGCATCCCCTTCCACTCTCTTTAGCTCTGTGTTAGGAATTCTCTCAAACCCACCGGTCACAAGTTCAAATCCCTTCTCCTCTATAAATTTTTGAATTGCGCCGTAAGATTCGTAACTTCCGTATATAACCAGCTCATCCTCCTCCATAAAGAGCTCTTCTGCTCCAAAGTCTATCATCTCCAGTTCAAGTTCTTCCAGGTCAAGTTGTTGTGTGCTTTTAACTTTGAAAACGGATTTGTGCTCAAACATAAACTCTACACTCCCTGAGGTTCCTAGTGATCCCGAAAATTTGTTGAAATAGCTTCTGATATTGGCTACTGTACGGGTTGTATTATCTGTTGCTGTTTCTATCAGAAAGGCAATTCCGTGAGGGCCGTACCCTTCATAAACCACCTCTTTATATTCACTGTGATCTTTCTCGACTGCGCGTTTGATAGCTCTTTCGATATTATCTTTGGGCATATTTTCCGAACGGGCAGTTGATATTAGAGCCCTGAGCCTGGGATTATTGTCGGGATCGGGTCCGCTGCCTTTGACAGCCATAGTAATCTCCTTTCCCAAACGCGTAAAGACACGGGACATATTGCCCCAACGCTTCATTTTACGCTCTTTTCTGAATTCAAATGCTCTTCCCATAATAGAGTTATCTCCCCGGAGAAATTCCAGATTACTGTTTTATCCTTGCAATATATTTATCGGCCTCGTAGCCCTCCATACTCTGAGGATACTTAACTTTTATCTCCTCATAAATTTTGATTGCCTCAACCTTATTACCCAGCTCTTCTTGCATTAAAGCAGCTTTAAGCAGATACCCGGCTGCAAAAACATTCTCTGCGTGATTTGCGGCTTTGAGATAGTAGTTAAGAGCCTCTTTGTTATTCATAAGAGAAGCATATGCGTCTCCTATGTTGCAAAGTGCTCTGGCTTGCATAATAGGATCGTCTGATTTATACTTTTTCAGATGTTTGATTGCCTGATCAAAATTTCCAAGCTGAAGTTCGCTGATGCCGGCATACAGATATACAGATTTTGCAGCTGTAGAGCCGTACTCATCAATAATCTGATTAAAGCCCAAAGCATTACCGTCTCCGTTGAGTGCAAGTGCAAATGAATCTGCACGGAAAAATTGTTCGGCAACGAATGTTTGCGCAAGAGCCTCCTCTTTTAAGGGCTTACGGTACAGTTGCTGATATGCAAATCCGATTGCAGAGATTACTAAAATAGCAATAACAGAGTACAGAAGTGTATTCTTGTGCTTTTCGATAATTTGCTCGGTCTTGTTCAGAGCGTTCTCTACACTCTCTTCCGGATCTTGATGTTTAATTTTTTTTGACATTTCTACGATTTTTTAGCAGGGTGCAAAATTACAATATTTTATCTAATCTCAAATTATAAATCGATAAAAGTAGTAACTTTGTGAGCCAACCAGGTTGCAGATGTATTTAAAAAGGATAATAATCTCCGGATTTAAGAATATCTCCGAAGCAGAAATAGAGTTTTCACCTAAGTTGAATTGTATTACGGGTATGAACGGCTCAGGCAAAACAAACCTTTTGGATGCAATCTACTACCTCTCTATGACTAAGAGCTATTTCTCAAACACAGATATACACTCAATTGCGTATAGTTGTGATATCTGCAGAATTTCAGGAGAGTATACCAGAGATGACGACTCTTTCGAAAATATCTCAGTCTCTATGGAGAGAGATGGTATAAAACACATTAAAAGAAACAACAAAAGTTATAGCAAGATATCTGAACATATAGGTCTTATCCCCATTGTTATGGTCTCTCCTTACGATACCTGTCTTATTAATGAGTCGGGAGAGGAGAGGAGGAGATTTATAAACTCAATACTATCGCAATTAGATAAGGAGTATCTGCGAAAAGTGCAAAACTATAACCATCTTCTTTTACAGAGAAACAAACTTCTTAAATCACAGGATGTTAATGAGGAGCTTCTTGACACTTTCTCTCAAAGAATGTCGGTAAACGCATCCTACATATTCACAAAAAGGGCAGAGTTTACAAGTTTGTTAATGCCAATTGCAGATAAGTACTATAAAATGCTCTCCGGCGGTAAGGAGAGTATCTCTATTGTTTACAAGTCAGACCTCCAGGAGGCTGGGCTTATGGAGTTATTGAACAGGTGCCGGCCAAAAGATTATGCACTTAAGTATACCACTTGCGGGGTTCACAGAGACGATCTACAGTTCTTTATGGATAACTATCCATACAGGACATCCGGTTCACAGGGTCAACAGAAATCCTTCCTGATATCACTAAAGCTGGCTCAGTTTGAAATTATGAGAGATATTTACAAAAAGGCACCACTGTTATTGCTTGACGATGTCTTTGATAAATTGGATATGGAGAGAGTTGAGGCGCTTTTAAACCTGGTATCTTCCAATTTTTTTGGTCAGATTTTTATTACTGACAGCAATAAGGTTAGAGTTGAGGCTATTCTTAATAAAATTAACGGAAGCAGCTCTTCATTTGAGATTAAATCCGGTGTAGTTCTATGAGACGAGAGCGAGTAGTAAAAGTTGGAGATCTTTTCCGGGATTTCTTAAAGAGCTCCGGTCTGGATGAGGGTATTCTCAGAATGAGAATTTTCGAAGCTTGGGATGAGGTTGTCGGGAAGAGGTATGCAGAATACACCTTGGAGAAGTTCTTTAAAGATGGAAGGCTTTTTTGTAAGATATCATCCTCGCCGGCAAGAAATCATCTCTTTATGGAGAGACTCAATATTGTGAAAAAGATGAACGAGAAACTTGGTGAGGAAATTGTTAAAGTGTTGATATTAAAGTAGTGAGTAGAAAATTTAATATAGTGGTAGATGCCGAGATCCCCTTTATTGAGGGAGTTCTGGAGCCATATTGCAGTGTAAAATATCTTAGAGGAGAGCTAATAAACAATCTCGAAGCTCAAAATGCAGATGCTCTTATCATAAGAACCCGAACTAAATGTGATTTCAATTTACTGAATAACACTAGAGTTAATGCAATTTTTAGTGCCACCATAGGCTTAGATCATATCGATACAGAATATTGCAAAAATGCAGGCATAAGCATCTACAATGCTGCAGGATGTAATTCGGAGGGAGTGGTGCAATATGTAATTACATCCTTGCTTGCTGTTGCTCAAAAAGAGGGGCTTAAAACTCTGCCAAGGACAATAGGAGTCGTAGGAGCGGGGAGTGTTGGTGAAAGAGTGGCTGCTTTGTTCCTCAATCTCGGGTTTACCGTCTTTAGGTGTGACCCTCCCAAAAAGGAAAATCTGCAAATTGGATTCACCAACTCATCTTTCGGAGAGTACAGACTTACAACAGAGGATTATTATGATCTTGAAACCATTTTAAAAAATTGTGAAATTGTATCTATGCACGTACCACTTAACAAAACAACCGAAAGTATGTGTTCAGGGGCTTTTTTCTCAAAAATGGTTAAGGGGGCAATATTTATAAATAGTAGCAGGGGAGAGGTGGTAGATGATATGGCATTAATAAGAGAGAGGGAGTCGCTTGGCCCTGTTATTCTGGATGTTTACAGAGATGAACCTCATATAAACAGAGAGGTTTTGAAGATGACCAACATCGCCACACCTCACATTGCCGGCTACTCGCTGGAGGGAAAAATAAACGCCACTCTTTTTACACTTCGAAATTTTGCCAAACACTACTCAATCGAGAAGCTCTATGACTACTCAATACAGTTACCAGCCTCTTCCGAAATTGAGTTTGTTAAAGATATAAAGCTTACTCCCATAGATAATGCTGCCGCACTGCTTCTCTCCTCATTCCCGATATGGAACGAAGATAGAGCGCTCAGAGAAGCACCGCATCTGTTAGAACAGATTAGAGCTAATTACAAATATAGAAGGGAGTTAACAGCCGAACAAAAGGAGATTTTAAAGCAACTGCTAATAAATGGATGAACTTCAAAATAGAATACTATGCTTACAGAATTGGATTTAATACAGGTTGAACAGAGAGGTGCAAGTGTAAATGATATTCACAAACAGTTAGATCATTTCAAGAGTGGATTCCCATTTTTGGATATAGTTGCCCCTGCTACTCCTGTCAAGGGAATTAAAGTGCTCTCCCGCAAAGAGCAGAGAGAGGCATTAAACAGATATGAGAGCTATAATGGAGAGATATGCAAATTTGTTCCAGCGTCCGGGGCTGCAACAAGGATGTTTAAAGATCTTTACGAAGCGTTAAGCACTATTGAAAACGGTAACACTATTCCACAAGAGTCTCCCGCTACCACTCTATTCTCAAATTTAAAAAAGTTCCCTTTTTACGATGAACTCTCCAATTGTCCATCTTTCAATCCTGAAAGTCAAGAGTCTATTCTAAGATTGCTGCTTATGCCGGAAGGTCTTGGCTACGGTTCAATGCCGAAGGGGCTTATAAAATTTCACAGATATGGTAAAAAAGTCAGAACACCATTTGAAGAGCACCTTGCCGAAGCATCTAAATATGCCAAAACTTTTGATGGCATTGCCAGAATGGTAGTAACTATTTCAAAAGAGCATCTTGTTGGTTTTGAGCAACTTCTAATGCAGGTAAAAAATGATTATGAGAGAATGTACGGATGCAAATTTGAGGTTACCTTTACTCAGCAAAAAGCTGCAACAGACACTATCGCTGTAGATATGGATAACAGGCCGTTCAGAGGTGCAGACGGAAACCTCCTCTTTCGTCCCGCCGGCCACGGGGCGCTTATTGAAAATTTAAACGAAATAGAGTCAGATATTGTAGTAATTAAGAACATAGACAATATCTGCAGAGATGAGCACACCACAGATACTATTCATTGGAAACGAGTTTTGATTGGTACTTTAATTGAGTTACAACTGAAAATAAATCAATATCTTAAATCTCTGGAGTGTAGTAAAGATGATAAATTGTTTAAGGAGATAATCACTTTTCTGGAGAGGGAGTTCTCTATTGCTATACCACATATTCCAAAGGAGATACTAAAGGATTATCTTTGGGCCAAACTTAACCGCCCTGTAAGAGTGTGCGGTATGGTTAAGAACCTAGGAGAACCGGGAGGTGGCCCCTACATAGTAAAAGATGCAGATGGTGCAACTTCATTGCAAATACTTGAGAGCGCGCAACTAGATATTCAGAATCTAAAGATAAGGAAGATGGTTGAGAGATCTACACATTTCAATCCTGTCGATATTGTATGCTCAATTAAAAACTTTAGAGGCGATAAATTTGATCTGCACAAATATGTAGACCCCGAGACAGGTTTTATCTCCTACAAGAGTGCTGAGGGGAGACCAATTAAAGCACTTGAACTTCCGGGTTTGTGGAATGGCGCAATGAGCCAGTGGAACACACTGTTTGTTGAGGTTCCTGTAACCACCTTTTCTCCTGTAAAAACAATATTTGATCTGTTAAGAGCGGAGCACCAGTAGAAGTTAATTTTATTAGCTTTTTCCAATTCTTCCCGAACTGTACAAATAATTCTGTACAAATTGTTGTATCACAATGAGTAATGCTGTATTTGCAGCTAATATATACCATAGCAAAGTGCCGTCACTAATAAAAATTCCTTTTACTCTGTAGAGAAGTTGTTTAACTCCAAAATTTGAGTTAAAGAGGCGCAAATCTTCAAGGGTTAGGTTGAAGTACCTGTTATTAAGATATATAAATGAAAGAATCAACAGTGCAGATGCACAAATGGATACTACAATAATCTGAACTGTTTCAGTTCGTCTCTCTCTTCTTACTCTCTCTGACTCAATTTTTGAAGAGACTCTCTCCGCAAAAGATAGGGGAGCAGATCTATAATTGATTTCGTTAAGAAGATCCCTTAACAGCTCATCTTTTTCAAATTTCTCATCCATAACTTACCTCCATTTTTCCACCCACCATTTCACCCATTTTTTTCTTAATTCGGTGGAGTTTTACCTTAATATTTGATTCTCCTATTCCTGTAATCTGTGATATCTCTTTAATGCTTTTTTCTTGGTTGTAAAACAGAGTAATTAAAAATCTCTCGGATGGATCAAGAGAGGACAACAATCTGTTTAGTAACTCAAATCTCTTCTCTTTCATATATATCTCTTCTTCAGAGATATCGGAACAATTATTTGACTCAATTTGTGCACTTTCAATTGGTACGAATTTAACTTTTTTCAATCTGGTTTTAGAAATTGACATATTATAGGCAATTCTAAAGAGCCAGGTTGAAAGAGAGGAGTCACCCCTGAATTTATTAAGAGAGAAAAATGCTTTTACAAAAACATCCTGAGCCAACTCCTCTGCGTCCTCTTTACAGGGCAATACACCTCTTATTACGGAGAGTACTCTGGGAGAGTACTCCTCTACAATAACCTTGTAAAGCTCCAGATTCCCATTACGGATTAACTCTATTGTATGCAGCTCCTCTTCTCTTTTCATTCAGCTATTAGACGCATCTCTAAACTAATGGTTACAAATCTGTAACCTTTTTTAAATTATATCGTCAAAAGAGCAAAACAAAATTACTTTTTTAATTTAAAATTTGACAATATGATGGAATTTATCTCAATTCCGGTTACATTCGGAATAGGCGCCTATGCTTTCTATAAACTGGTAGAGTTGTTTGCCAGAAAGAAAGAGCGGATTATGATTATTGAGAGACTATCTCAAATTAGCAGCACTAATATTGAGAACTTGGATATCTCAAGAATTTTTGGTGAAGGAAAAAACTTTAGCAACAAATTTTTATCCTTAAGAATTGGATCGCTTTTGATGGGTTTGGGTTTCGGTCTTTTAGTCGGAATTGTAATAGCATATGGGATGTATGGCTCTTCCGGTTCACTTTCATATGAGACTATGCAATCTATGAGCGTTGTTTATGGAGCATCTACACTCTGCTTTGGAGGTCTTGGTCTTGTTGTAGGATTTATTGTAGAATCCAAAATGTCTAAGGATAAATAATCAATAAGAGCTTTTCACGCATAAGTAGCGACTGCATATAAAAGTAAAAGAGGCTGCCTAATTATTAGACAACCTCTTTTTATGTTTGAATTAGCCACTAACCCAGCAGAATTCCGGTTCCCCGAGTTCCATTTTTGAATAAGAGGGAGTGGTTTTTAGCCTCTCTCTTTTTCCAGTCGCCTTTATGGTATGCATAACTGATAATAAGAGGGACAACGGTAGTTGCTTCGGCGTAAACCATCTGTTCGTGAGCAGTGTCTACCTTACCCCAGGAGTTGGCCTCCTTAAGTGTAGAAGATGAGCAGGCACCGTCTCTAACATCTGCAACAGTAATCTGAACTGCATATTTATGCATTGGAACATCAAACCCCAGACACTCTGCACATACAACAGTATCCTGTGCAAAATTCTTGGGAACACCTCCACCTATCATAAATAGACCGCTGCTCTTTGCAGACATCTTAACCTCTGTGAGCTCACGAAAATCTGCAACAGAGTCTATAGAGAGATAGGGTTTACCCTCTTTCATTCTCTCTACCTGATGCATTACCAGCCCGAACCCTGCACTGCAATCACTGAAAGCAGGTACAAAAATGGGAACATTGTGTTCAAAAGCTGTCTGAATCAATGAGTTCTTTTTAACCGAATTGACTGAGAGCCATTTCCCTATTTCGTGTATAAACTCTCTTGAGGAGTATGGACGAGGTTCCAGTGAATCTGCAATTTTCTTTATGGTTGAATCACACATTTGAAGCTCTTCTTCGTCTATGTATGTATCGTAGATCCTATCTATATAGTTGCCTCTCAAATGAGTGTCATCAATAAACTGAGACCCTTTGTAGTGTTTAAAGCCGAGTGCTTCAAAAAAGTCCATATCAATAATTGATGCACCGGTAGCACATACAGCATCAATCATATTAAAGCGTATCATATCCACATAAGCCTGCATACATCCTCCAGCGGAGGTGCTGCCTGCAAGAATGAGCCAGTTAGTTGATTCTTTGTCGTTTATCATCATCTGCAGAATGTCTGCAGCAGAGGCGGTATCTCTTGAACTAAATGACATGTCGCGCATTGAATCTATTATGTACGAAGAGTCAAATGCTGTAACATCTATGTGTTTGACAATATCTTTCAGGAGCTCTCTCTTAGTTGGTTTCATCACGATATAATTTTCAGTTGTATATACAATTAATTTTGGACAAAGATAGATATTTTAAATTAAGAACAAGTTTTTTACTATTTTTGCCGCTATTGAATCATTACTAATAATTACACTATGTTCGACACAAAAACAGTTGAGAGATTTAATACAATTGATACTCCCTTTTACTACTATGATTTATCGCTCTTAAAAAAAACTCTTGATTTGTATACCAAAGAACTAAGAAAATATAAGTTCCACGCACACTATGCATTTAAAGCAAATGCGAATTCAAAAATTCTGGATATCGTAAAAGAGTACGGTTTGGGAGCAGATTGTGTTAGCGGAAACGAGGTCTCTTTAGCTATCAAATCGGGATTTGACCCCAAAAAGGTGGTTTACGCCGGAGTTGGAAAGTCGGACAAAGAGATTGAAACTGCTCTTGCGGGTGAAATTTTTTCATTCAATTGTGAATCAATTCCTGAGATAGAGGTTATTGACTCTATTGCCAAGAAGATGGGAAAAATTGCCTCTATATCATTGAGAATTAATCCGGATATAGATGCTCATACTCATAAATATATTTCAACCGGGCGTTCTCAGGATAAATTCGGCATAAGTCACTGGATGTTTGACGATGTGTTGAGTGCTATAGCAAAGTGTTCCAATATTAAGCTTTCAGGACTCCACTTTCACGTAGGGTCACAGATATCAGATTTGAATGTCTTTGATATGTTGGCTAATAAAGTAAACGAAATCTCTGCCAATTTTAAGGATAAGGGAGTGAAAATTGAGAATCTGAATTTGGGCGGAGGACTTGGGATCGACTACAATGATCCAGATACTACCCCGATATCTGACTTTGCATCTTACTTCTCGATCATTGATAAAAAATTGATAAGAGAGCCATATCAGCAGATACATTTTGAACCGGGCAGAGCCATTGTAGCACAGTGTGGGTCGCTTATATCAAGAGTACTCTATGTTAAGTTTGGTAAGGGAAGAAAGTTTGCAATTCTGGATGCAGGTATGAACGATCTTATCAGACCTGCGCTTTACCAGGCATCACATAAAATTGAGAACCTCACATCTGTGGGTAGGGGTATGAGATACGACGTTGTCGGTCCAATTTGTGAGTCCAGCGATCGCTTTGCTAAAAACCTACTGCTTCCTGAAACTAAAAGAGGTGATATTATGGCTATCAGATCTGCCGGTGCATACGGGCAGGTTATGGCAATGAGATATAATCAAAAGGATCTGGCACCAGACTACTATTCCGAATAATTTTTAAAATCAAAATACTATGGCAAGAGTCAGTTCAAAAGAGAGATATGTAACAAAAGTCTATGACCTTTTTCGTAAGAAGGGTTTGAAACTTACAATGGATGATATTGCAGCCGAACTTAAACTTACTAAGAAGACACTATACAATAATTTCAACTCTAAGGAGGAGTTGATGAGAACTGTAATGAAGTTCATTATTGAAGATATTGAGTTTAAAATTAACCTCTCTCTCAGCCAGGGAAAAAATGCAATTGAGGCCCTGTTTCATACAAGCAGTATGATGAATAAAACTCTTGAGCAGATAGGACCACTCCTGCTTACAGATTCCTCAAAATATCTTCCTGACCTTAAGGTTCTGGACCACTCAAACAGAGTAAGTTTCTATTCAAGAATAATATATGAAAATCTGGAGAGAGGAATGGCTGAGGGTCTATACAGAGTGGATATTAATAAAGAGCTTACTTCGCTCTTTTTTACATCTGCAATGGCAAAGATATACTCCTGGAACGGCTCCTATATTTATTTGAAAGATCCATTCCTTTTCCACTCCGAACTTGTCAGGTATCACCTAGAATCTGTTGTAAACGAAGATGGAAGAAAAATCCTAAGGTCATATATACAAAAATGACTATTTTTGCAGCCTAATTTCTAAAAAAGATGTTTGAAAATTTAATAGATAGACTGGAGAGCTCCTTTAAACTCCTCAAAGGTGAGGGTCGGATAACCGAGATCAATGTTGCCGAAACCCTAAAAGAGATTAGGAAAGCTCTGCTGGATGCCGATGTAAGCTATAAGATAGCCAAGAATTTTTGTGACGACGTTAAACAAAAAGCTCTGGGACAGGATGTTCTTAAAGCGGTAAGACCAGGTCAGATGATGACCAAGATTGTTCACGACGAACTTACGCTGTTAATGGGTAGTGAGGCATCGGACATAATGATAAAAGGAAACCCCGGAATTGTATTGGTTGCAGGACTTCAGGGCTCAGGTAAGACCACTTTCAGCGGAAAACTGGCCTTAAACTGCAAAACAAAAAGGGGACTCAAGACTCTTTTGGTAGCTTGTGATGTCTATCGTCCGGCTGCAATTGAGCAGCTTAAAATTCTGGGAGAGCAGGTAGGGGTTGATGTATATAGCGAAGAGGGGGTAAAAGACCCGGTAAAGATAGCAAAGAGTGCAATATCAAAGGCAAAACAGGAGGGTTACTCTCTTGTTATTATAGATACCGCAGGTCGTTTGGCAATTGACGAGGAGATGATGCAGGAGATTGAGGCTGTAAAAAAAGCCGTTAATCCTACTGAGACTCTATTTGTAGTTGACTCAATGACCGGTCAGGATGCTGTAGAGACGGCAAAAACTTTCAACGAAAGGCTCAATTTTGACGGAGTTGTACTTACCAAGCTGGATGGAGATACCAGAGGCGGAGCTGCTCTATCGATAAAGGCAGTTGTAAACAAACCCATCAAGTTTGTCTCTTCCGGTGAGAAGATGGAGGCTCTGGATGTATTTCACCCGAAAAGGATTGCAGATAGAATTCTGGGTATGGGAGATGTTGTCTCTCTGGTTGAGAAGGCACAGGAGCAATACAACGAAGAGGAGGCAAGAAAGCTACAGAAAAAATTGGCCAAGGACCAGTTTACGCTAAGTGATTTCTTCAGTCAGATTCAGCAGATAAAGAAGATGGGAAACATAAAGGATCTTGCCTCTATGATTCCCGGAATGGGAAAAATGCTTAAGGATGTTGAGATGGATAACTCTGCATTTAAAAGTATTGAGGCAATTATACAGTCTATGACACAGGTTGAGCGGGATAATCCGGCAATTCTTAACGGAAGCAGAAGAAAGAGAATTGCAGACGGCAGTGGTACATCAATTGCCGAGATTAACAGACTAATCAAGCAGTTTGACGATACCAGAAAGATGATGAAGAGTATGACCGGTGGTGGTGCTGCAAAGGCAGCCAGAGCAATGGGGTCACTGCGAAAAAGGTAATAATATTTTATTTACAACTACTGATATGGTAATTTTAGATGGAAAAGCAACTGCCGATACAATTAAAGGTGAAATTGCATTACAGGTAGAAGAGGTAATAAGAAAAGGCGGCAAAAAGCCTCATTTGGCGGCAATTTTAGTCGGTGATGATGGTGCGTCACAAACATATGTTGGTCATAAAGAGAGAGCCTGTAAGCAGGTTGGTTTTGACTCCACCCTTATTCGCTTACCGGAAGAGACTTCACAAGAGAGACTGTTAGCAGAGATCTCAAAGATCAACGGCAATCCGGAAATAGATGGACTCATCGTTCAGCTCCCTTTACCAAAACATATTGATGAGCAGAAAGTTATTGAAGCAATAGACCCAAAAAAAGATGTTGACGGTTTTCATCCGGTTAATGTAGGTAAGATGCTTCTTGGGCTGCCAACATTTGTATCTGCAACTCCGGCAGGTATAATCGAACTATTGTCCAGATATAACATTAAAACATCCGGAAAGAACTGCGTGATAATTGGCAGAAGCAATATTGTGGGTAGACCTATGGCAAATCTGCTTTCGCAAAAATCAAATCCAGGTGACTGTACTGTTACCATATGTCACAGTAGAACAAGAGATATCAAAGAGCATACTTTAAATGCAGATATAATCATTGCTGCCCTTGGTATTCCGGAATTTCTCACGGGGGATATGGTTAAAGAGGGAGCAGTTGTAATTGATGTAGGTATAACAAGAGTTGAAGCCGATACTAAGAGCGGCTTCAAACTTGTTGGTGATGTGAAATTTGATGAGGTTGCACCTAAGTGTTCATACATAACTCCTGTTCCGGGAGGGGTTGGACCAATGACTATAATTTCATTGTTGAAAAATACTTTAATAGCATCCGGGAACTAATTTCCGGAGTTGACCCTGGAGGTCTCATCAAGATTTCCTACTTTTCTCTGTTTTTGTGATTTACTCTGCCCAAACCGATATGTAAAGGTGACTATGATTTGTTTGCTCTTATTTCTTTGAACAAACTCATAGTTTTTGAATACATTATCTGTGAGAGAGATTCTGTTATAGTTTGTACCAAAAATATCAGTTGCAAGAATTGAGATTACTCCTTTGTTTTCAAGAACTCCTTTTTTTACTCCAAGGGTATAATCGCTTTTGGGCTTCAAGTTAAAATAACCGTACGGAACTCCGGACTGGTAGTACCCGGTAAACTCAATTTTGGTATCTTTTGGCAGAATCACGGTTGCTCCAATATTTCCTTGTGTAAAGATTATCTCTTTGGAATAGGTGCTGTTATAGCTATTAATGTATGATAAAGAGATATTTCCGTTCATCACTAACCATTTAGCAACAGGATATTCTGTAACAGATGCATTGACTCCCAACATTTTCAGTTGCCCGAAATTATCCCACTTTAAAAGTTTATCTCCACTCTCACTATCCAGACTAGGTGTCTGTACTATTGTTTTGTTTCTAAACTGACCATTTATCCCAAAATTTAGATACTGAGATAACCCTAGTGAGAGACTCAGCTGGTGACTATATTGAGGATCAATATCAGGGTTACCTAATGCAGAGCTTGTGGCATCGATATAAAATCTTTGAGGGTTGAGCTGTTCAAAATTAGGTCTTTGAATTCTAAGTGTGTACGAAGCACTCCATCTCACTTTTTTGTTTGGATTGTAGCCTATAAAAATAGAAGGAAAGAGATCCAGGTAGTTTTTAGTTGTAACTGTGTCAGATGAAATCCAATCTCCTTTAGATTGTGTCAGTTCTGCTCTTATCCCCCCTTTAATGCTCAATTTAGGATTAAATTGCTTTGAGAGAGTTATATATGCTGCACTTATATTCTCTTTGTATAGAAATACCGTGCTTTGATTGATATTCGGTACCCATATAGCATCTTTAAAATCTCTCCTTACCAAGTTGTTGTCTGTCCTGCTTTGAGCCCACTTAAATCCTGCCTCAAGTTTTGCGTTATTATTAATACTTTGCTCGTAGTCTGCTTTAAAAGATGCAATTTTAATACTTTGTGCAGAGGTTGTGTTGAATATATCGGGAACTTTGCTCTCATTACCTGCCGGATCTGTAAAATAACTTCCCTGTCTGCTATCTCTGTTCATATTAAATAAACTATAATCTCCGTTAAGAGTAATCTCTTGATTCTCTTTAAAATAGTGTGTGTAGTTTATGTTTGCATACAGATTATCAAAACTCAGTTCGTTTATTATCTTAGTGGATGCTTTTTGTACTAAATTTCCGTTTTGAAAGTACTCACTTCCGGTGTCAACATCCGATGAATCTGTCAAATCTCTAAAAGATCCGCTTACTACAAAGCCTAAAATATTCTTTTTGTTTAGGAACCAATCGTTTGAAAGCTTTAAATTATGTCCGCTATTGTTTCTTAAGAGAAATGTTTTACTGTTGACAATGTTACCGGTGCCCATATCTGTTATGGTTTGAAAACTATTAAACCCCTGAATGTATCTTGGATTATAGCTAAACGACATACTTTTTTTCTCACTTCTGTGATTAATAAGAAATGTAGCATCTGATGCGTGATAATATTTATCGTATGAAGCTCCGGTATAGGAACCTTTTAAAGAGCCGTTTACACCTTTTACAAAATTGCGTTTAGTTCGGATATTAATTATACCGCCGGATCCCTGGGCATCATATTTAGAAGAGGGGTGGGCGATGATTTCAATTTTGTCTATAGTTGAGCCGTCTGTTCCGCTTAAGAGAGCTTCAAGATCACTCCCGGATATATTTGAAGGTCTGCCATCTAGCCATACCTGTACCTGAGAACCGTTTAGAAGAATCTCTCCAGATGGGTCGACACTCACCCCCGGTGCCTTTTTTAGAATATCAAGAGCGCTGCTTCCGTGTGTCGAAACTGCCTCTGCCACATTCATTATAATCTTATCCAGCTTTTGTTCTATTACAGGTACTCTTACAGATACTACAGCGCTTTTTAAAGCTACAATATCTTCCGAAAGTGCAATATTTCCGAGATCTATAGTACTCTTATTTGCCGAAGGCTCAATTTTTAGTGTTGTATCTCGAAACCCGATAAAAGATATTTTAACCCTACACTCACCATCTGTAGAGTTAATCAGACTAAAACTTCCATCCTGACCAGAGATTGTGCCGCTTAATATAGCATTATCTGCAGTTTGGATGACAACAGTAGCGAAAGAGAGTGGTCTACCATTCTCTTTTTCAATTATCTTACCATATATTGTAAGATTGTTTTTTGAGTAGAGCGATGTGAAAATTGTTGTTGTCAAAAGAAAGAGTAAAAAAAAATTGCGTTGCATAGTATTTGTGATAGTTTAGTAGTTTGTAATACATAGTATACTTTTCACACATATAGACGATAATGTTGATAAAATAGTTGCAGCAAACAGAAGATTTATGCAAAAAAATAGGGTTGCCATTTTGCCGGCAACCCTGTTAACTAAAAAAATGGAGGCTAATACTATGAAAACTAATTTGAAGTGCCTACTCGCGAACCCTCTTCTAATTCACCAACTTTTCTTGCTTTTGAGGCTTTACTCTGACCGAATCTAAAAGATAAAGTAATAGTTATCTTTTGTGTTTTCTGATTATTGTCAAGCGAGTAACTATTAATTGGTCCATTATTTAAACTAATTCTTGTATTCTGCGTATTAAGTACATCGCTGAATGTCAGAGAGGCATTTCCTCTGTTATCCAAAAATCCCTTCTTTATTCCAATTGTAATATCACCTGTTGGTCTAACCTTGAAATAACCATATGGTAGCCCCGATTGATATGTACCAATTAACTCAACTTTATAATTTAGCGGGAGGAGAAATGTTGTACTTATAAATCCTTGTGTAAAAAAGGAGTTCTCTTTGTAATCTCCGGAGCTGTTGGTCAAATGAGCGAGGAATATATTGCTATTCAGGTTAAGCCACTTAGTAATCGGATATTCTGTTACCGACAAACCTAATCCGGTGAAATTTTGTTTCCCGAAGTTATCCCATATGATCATCTTTTCTCCGGTCTGAGTATTAAAATAGGGGTTCTGAATTATCGCGTTATTTGTGTACTGACCTGCAATAGAGATGTTAAAATATTGTTTGAACCCTAAGGAGAGAGTTATTTGATTGTTGTATTGGGGATCAAGATCGGGATTTCCCTCAACTGAACTTAAAGCATCCAGATAAATACGGAACGGATTAAGTTGTCTAAAATTAGGACGTTTGACCCTCAGAGTGTATGATAGACCTAGCCTTAAGTTTTTATTCGGATTGTAACCAATAAAAAGAGTTGGGAAAAGATCTATATAGCTCTTTGTTGTCAATGTATCTGCACTAATCCAATCGCCTTGAGCCTGAGTTATTTCTATTCTTAAACCTGCCTTTATACTTATTTTGGGATTCAGTTGTCTTGCCGCTGAAACATATGCTGCACTTATATCTTCATTATATTTGAAAACAGAACTTAGTATTTGATTTTTTGTCCAGGTATTGTTAAGCTTGTCTTCACGGAGCATATCATTATCTGTAATACTTCTGGCCCATTTCAGACCGCTCTCCATACGATATTTCTTTAAAATTGTGAACTCATAGTCGGCTTTGAATGAGTATATGTTAATATATTGTGAGGAGTTGCTCCTGAATCTCTGTGGGTCTCTTATCTCGACATTGTTGTTATCATAGAAAAGATTCTCCTGAGCATTGAATTTTGTAATGTCATAATAACCATAATCGGCATTCAGGGTCAACTCTTGTGAGTTCCTGAATGATTTTGAATAGTTGAGATTTGTGTTGATAAAATCAAAATTCTCATCTCCCTCTATCTCTGAATTTGTTATCTCTGTATTTATATTATTTATTAGAAATTTGTTGCCTGATCCCGGACGAGTAAAACTTTTCACATCGCTTACAAGCCCGTTTACTATGAATCCGAATATATTAGTTTTATTTATAAAAAAGTCATTAGATACTCTTATTCCGTGATTCATAATATTTAACGACATATCTGTGTAACCTTCAAGAACTCTTGCGGAGCCCATATCCGTCAATGTGGTTATCTTTTCAAAGTGCTCATTATATCTTGGGCTATAAGTTATTGAAGTGTTACTTTTATCCGTTCTGTAGTTTAAATTTAATGATCCATCTGCTGCGTGATAAAACATTTGGTCGTAAGCACTATTATATGAAGACCTCACGCTTCCGTTCAAGCCTTTGGAGAAATTTTTCTTGGTTTTTATATTTATAATTCCGCCACCACCTTCTGCATCATATCTCGCTGATGGGTGTGAAATAATTTCAATTTTGTCAATTGTAGAACCGTCTGTACCTGATAAAAGAGACTCAAGCTCCTGTCCGCTTAAGTTGGATGGTCTTCCATCAATCCAAACCTGTACAGGTGATCCGTTTAGTAATATATTGCCGGATGGATCAATACTTACACCGGGTGCTTTTCTAAGTATTTCAAGTGCATTACTTCCCTGAGTGGTTACAGCTTCTGAAACATTCATCACAAGTTTATCAAGTTTCTGTTCAATCACAGGAACTTTTGCAGTAACTACTACCGATTTAAGATTTAATATATCGGCCGACAATAGAATTGTTCCGATATCTTTAGTAGTGGACAAATCTTCAATTTTAACCGATAATGTAGTGTCTCTGAATCCAATGAATGAGACTTTAATATTTACTACTCCGTTTTGGAGGTTTGCAATTTTGAAAGAACCATCTTCTGATGTTATAGTGCCGGTGATGATTTTATTATCTGTATCTGTGATACTTACCGTAGCATATGGAAGAGCTTTCATACTCTCTTTTTCGATAACTTTACCCTGAATTATGCCATTATTTTTAACTGCAAAAATCGATGTAGATGAAATAAGAAGAGCTAATGTGAGCAGAATTAATTTACGCATACAATGTGTTTTTATAAGTATTTAAATTAGTGGTTAGTGGCAGGAATTTACAACAAGTGGTTATTGTTTAGAAAAGATATTTAATGGATTGATTCCGGTTTTGGATATCTTTTGTAATGCGTGTGGTATTTTTTGATTGAGAATCTTGTCAATTTCTTTCGAAGATGGCTGTATTTTATCTCCGTTTTTATATATTCTAACCATCTGACAGCAATCTGGGACACTCTGTTTTTTTGTATTTTTTGAGTATCCATTGTTATAAAACGATGTTACTAAAATAAGAGTCAGTGCAATTTTTTTCATTTTCTGATTAGTTATTTTATTTACAATCAAATAGTTTACACGGATCTATACCCAACTGCAATATCTTTCTCTTAAGTTCGGGCAGATCTTCATTAAGAAATTGCTCTCTTTGCATTGCAATGATTTTATCCTTTGCGTTTGTTGATACAAAATAGCCAACACCTCTTTTGTTTTGTATTATATCCTTATTTTGAAGATGTTCGTATGTCCTCATTATCGTATTGGGATTTACCCCCAACTCCGTTCCATACTCCCTGACGGAGGGAATTCTGTCATCGGCATTCCATTCGCCATTTACAATTCTGTCACACACTTTGTCAGAAATCTGGAGATATATCGGTTTATGTTCTGTGAATTCCATAATCGTCTAGTATTGTATAGTTTTCATTCTGTAATAAGAACCGGCCAGCGAACCAACAGGCAGTCCGATACTATAAAGCAGAGCAAATAGACCAACAGTAAACCTGATTCCGGGATATCCTGCCAAGAATTCGCTATTGTAGAGGTCATACATATTTCTTAAGTCAATACTGAATTTTGTTTTTCCCTCCATAGCATCGGCTATTACTGCCATTTGGTCTTTAAATAAGTAGAGTAAGATAAATGATAACACTATAGTAATTATTAGGTATATCCCTAATGTTGTTAAAATTGTTTTTAGTACTTTATTTTTCCTGTATATCAGATTTCCAAAAAGAAACATAGAGGGTAAAATGAAAATTTCAGCAAAAGATTTTTGGGAAATACTCTCAAAAAAGGCTTCGTTCAATAAGTATCCTGTAAAATATTGAGGACTTAACAGCGCTATTAATGAATCGGTAAAAAGGATTGAGGTTATTATTATTAACGGCATTATTATTAACGACATCAATACCATACTGATATATTTTTCCAGAACTGATGCAGGTAATGAAGAATAATCCAGACCCTTTTTTGAATGGTTATAATCTTTATAAAGGGAAAAAGGAGCCATTATCATTGCCAGGAAAACGGAAAATGAGATATAGACAAACCTGACATCCATTGGTACTCTCATATTTTTATTGATCAACAGAGATGTGAGCCAGATTCCTACCAGAATAAGAGAAAATATTGCTGCATATTTTAAAATCAAGGGAATCCGCTCCTTAAACTCTTTTTTAAAAAGCTTATAGAATCTGTTTATGTCAAATGTATTTTTCATATTTTTTCAATTAAATTAATATTTTCCGAACAGCTCCGAAATCTTCGTTCTGTTCTTTAAAGTTGTGTTGAATAGTGCCTCAATATTCACTCTCGTTTCCATATCAGATTCATTCTTTTTTACAGAGATATATCCCCCGGGAGTTGACTCATTATAAAGTGCGCTATTATCTGGAATACTTGCAAATGAAAAGAGAAGTTTTTGAGATATCCTTTCTATTGACTCGTTAAGTAGTACTCCGTTTTTATCCAGAATAATAATTGGATCAATGAGATTTTCCAGGTCTCTTACCTGATGGGTTGAGATGATAATGCAACTATCGTCAGTTGAAGCTTCAGAGACCACCTTTCTTAACTGACTTTTAGAAGGGATATCAAGACCGTTACTAGGCTCATCCAATAAAATCAAATTTGTGTTAGTTGACAAAGCAAATGCAATCAGTGCCTTTTTTTGCTGGCCGTATGAAAGTTTATTGAACTTATAATTCCCATTAACCTCAAAATCGGTCATTAATCTTCCAAACTTATTTGAATCATATTTTGGATAGAACTCTCCTCTAAATTTTGCATAATCATTTACAATCGTATCCGGTGCAATAAAATCTTCGGGAACAAAGATTACATTTTCCAGAAATAGGGGGGATCTTTCAAAGGGTGAGTATCCCTTTACTGTGCACTCATCTTTTCCAACTTTTAAAAAACCGGAAATAATCTTGAGCAAAGTGGTCTTTCCAACTCCATTCTGACCTAGTAAACCATAAATTTTTCCGGATTCCAGTTGCAGATTTACATTGTTGAAAATAGCCTGTTTGCCGTAACTAAATTTAAGATTCTGAATTAATACCATATTATATAAATTTTAAAAATTTGCTTTAGTGTATTAGTGTAGTAGTACACTGCAAAAGTAAACACAATTTCAATACTACCAAATTTTTTTATTTATTTTTTATGGTTATATTTGTAATCAATTGATATAGAGATATAAATATGTTAAATAAAATATTTTATTCAGGTGATTCATCACGAATCATTTTTTTTGTTCTGGTAATTAGTCTTTTACCTCTAAATATAAACGGTCAGCAATTTAAAATTGACTCGATTAGATTAAAAAGTAATCTTTTATTTCTTGCCGACGACTCAATGAAGGGAAGAGCACCGGGGACACAAGAGGATTCAATTTCTGCTGCTTTTATTGCGAATCAACTCAGAGATTATGGATTTGTACCCCTTATCGGAAATTCTATATTAATTCCGTTTACCTTTACAATTCACAGAGAGGTTGTTTTCGGATCAACATTCAGAACTTTGGGTAGAGATCTTAAGGTGGGAGTAGATTTCAGAATTCATCCCATTTCACCAAATGTTCAAGTTGAGGGTGAGATTATGGTTATGGATTTTGGTGATTTGAAGAGACTCTCGGCAAATCCGTCAGCGATAGAATCTTCTCCGATGAAAAAGGTTTTTGACGGGAAGTTACTATTAGTTAAGGTTCCCTACGATTCTATTCAGTTCTATACAACTCCCGTTTCGTTACTGGGCTTTAAAGCTCTCTTATTTTACTCATCCGAAGCCTCTTCTATATCCGACAAGAGTCGCTCTTCCGGTGTCTCAATTCCGGTAATATGGATATCTGATAGTCTAGCCGAGGTTTTTTTAAATGAGAAAAATCTATTCTGTGAGATTGCAGGCAAAATAAATGTTGTTCGTGCCAGATCATATAATATTGCGGCAGTCAAACCGGGAATAGATAATAGGTATATTATGGCCGGAGCTCATTATGATCACCTTGGAAACGGAGGAGAGGGGAGTGGCTCTATGCTGCGCTCCGGTGAGGGGATACACAATGGAGCCGATGATAATGCAAGCGGAGTAGTCTCTGTCCTTGAATCAGGCAGAGTCCTTTCGGAATTGTTTAATAAAAAGTGGTCTGGAAATAAAGGTAATTATGGTGTTGCTATTGCAGCATTCGGAGCGGAAGAGAGAGGATTAATTGGTTCTAAAGTATTGGCAGATACTCTTTTAGCTTTAAATAAACTGCCGTCATTGATGTTAAATCTTGATATGGTAGGCAGAATGAAAGAGAACAAACTTCAGACAGGGGGTGCCGGAACATTCAAGGGGGCAGATAGTTTAATTCGTAAAGTCAACGAGAATTTTAACTTTCAGTTGACAGTTACAAATGATGGTTTTGGTCCTTCAGACCACTCTTCATTTTACAACAAAGGGGTTCCTGTACTCTACTTCACTACTGGTGTTCATAAAGAGTATCACACTCCTGATGATGATGCTAAACTAATTAATTTTAAGGGATTAACAATGGTAACAGAGTATCTGACCTCTATTATTTCAGAAATTATAGAGAGTAGATTTGAACCGGAATACATAAAATCGATGGCACCCGCTTCCGACACCAGAAGGTCATTTAAAGTTACCCTTGGTTTAATTCCCGATTTTACTTACGAAAAAGGAGATGGATTCAGGGTTGGTTCAGTAACCGACGGCAGACCTGCCCAGATTGCAGGAATGAAAGAGGGTGATATTATAATAAATATGAACTCAAAAAAGATAAACAATATATATGATTATATGACGGCTCTCGGAGAATTAAAACAGGGAAGCAAAACTCAGGTGGTAATTAAAAGAGATTTACAAGAGATAATTCTGCAGATAGAGCTGTAGTTTTAGCCGGATAATAGTTATGCAACTATTGTGTAATATAACCTTGCATTAAGTAATTTAAACTATAATATATGAAAAACTTCCTATTTTGGTTTTTTGCGGTTTTGATAACTATAACAGCAGTAATATACCAGAGATTAACCGGGCCGACAAATCCCAAAAGGGTAAAATTCACAATTGAGAATATAGATTATAAAGTAAAATTTCCAAGAACTTCCGAGACTTTGGTAACCCTAACTGAGGCAGTTCATAAAAATATTCAGGAGAGATATTCAAAGCTTGAATTTAAAGTTAATCCTGTTTTACAAGATAATTTTACCATTAAAATCCTCTTTAAAAGATATCCCTCAGGTGACTCACTCCAACAAATAGAGGCTATAAACAACAACGGAGTCTACTCATTTGATTTCCCGTCACAACCACCAGCCGGAAAATTAATTTACTATCCGGTATTGGTTAAAGATGGCAGTGAAGTAGTTCTTTGTGAGGAGGAGGGTGTCATTATAAGATTCAAATCTCCTGTTCCCTCGTTTGTCCTTATACCTCATATCTTACTGATGTTTATTGCTATGCTTCTTGCAAACTATTCAGGAATAACAGCTTTTTACCGATATGAAAAATCTCTCAAATATGCTTATTTAGTTCTAATTGCATTAGGAATAGGGGGTTTAATTCTTGGACCTATAGTCCAGAAGTATGCATTTGGAGCTTTCTGGACAGGGTGGCCATTTGGCGAAGACCTTACAGATAATAAGACACTGGTTGCATTCTTGTTTTGGGTAGCTGCCCTGGCTTTAAACAGAACCAAACCTCGCAAATATCTTTTAATATTGGCTGCAGTTGTAACTCTAATGGTATACTGCATCCCACATAGTACCGGAGGAAGCGAATATGATCACGAAAAGGGAGCTGTTGTCACAGGAAGATAAAAAAGAGGGCTTCCAAAATTTTTGGTAACCCTCTCTTTTTAATATTATTCTGCTCTTTAGTATTTATGTGAGTCCGGAAGGCTTATATCTTCATTACTCATTTTTGTTTTTGTAAGTGATCTCCAAACAAAAATTACATACCCCAGTACAAAAGGGATAAACAATGATACATAGGCCATTACCTTAAGAGTAAATTCACTTGAAGAGCTGTTATAAAGAGTGAGCGATTGCTGAATATCTATATTCGAAACGAAAAAAGCGGTATTGTTAAATGCAGCACATATAAGTATACTCCACACAGCCAATACAACACCCCCACCTGTAAGGAAAAAGCTGTTTTTACCTTTAAAGAAGAGCGCAGTACCTATGCCGGCCAATACAAGCACAACCCCGGTAACAAGCATTATTGCAGGCCATATTAACTCAACCATATTAAAGAAGTACTTATACCTTACAGGAGAGATAAGTCCATTCTCCGGACTTACTGAGTAACCTGTCATTGTAAATAGGGCTGCCAGCAAAGCCACAAAGCCAAGAACAAAAGCAACGCCGGTTACTTTGATCTGAACTTTAGCCTTTTTAACCAGAGAGTCGAGGTCTATCTGCTTAATGACATAGAGTAGCCCCAGTGTCCTGGCTGCCAAATAGACAACGATACCCATTAAAAGGTTAAAAGGTACTGCAATTGCATCCAGTCCGTGCCATCCGTTTGTCCAGTGTGAGATTACCGGATTGGCTATATTGGTGATACTCATCTTATTCATAACGAATGAGCCGCCCGTAAAAAATGTACCTACAGCTACTCCAATTAAAATAGTACCAAGCAGACCGTTAAGAAACAGGAATGTCTCGTAGCTTTTTGCACCGAGAAGATTCCCGGCTTTACCTCTGTATTCAAATGAAACAGCTTGGATTACGAAAAGAAAGAGAATTGCCATCCAGAGCCAGTATGCGCCCCCGAAGCTTGTGGAATAGTAGAGAGGAAAAGAGGCAAAAATTGCTCCCCCAAATGTAACAAGAGTAGTAAAGGTGAGTTCCCATTTATGACCGAGTGCGTTAATGAGAAGCGTCTTCTCATCGTTGTTTTTTGCTATCCCAAACAGAAGAGATTGACCTCCCTGAACAAACATCAGAAAAACCAGAATTGCACCAAGCAGAGAGACCAGCAGCCACCAGTAATGTTGAAGAAAATATAGCATAATCAATAATTTTAATGGTTAAATCAATGAAATCAGGCAGATGGCCCTTTTTTAATTACTTTAAATAGTATGGCAAGCTCTGCAGCCAGCAGTACAGAGAAGAGTACAAAGAACATAATTGTGGTTGTCGCTACAGATGAAGTACTAACACCCGAGACTGAGGCCCCTGTTGTTAAGAGATCTTGTATAGTCCAGGGCTGTCTTCCTACCTCCGCAACAATCCATCCGGCCTGAGTACAGATATATACCAGCGGAATACTAACTATTGATAGGTATAAAAACCAACGATTTCTAGATAGTAACGCTCTCCTTTCCAGGTAAATTGCAAGTCCGAGAAAAGCAATAAAAAAACCTCCAAGTATAACCATTATTCTGAAAGCATAGAAGGTCAACGGAACATTAGGGACTATGTCTGTCGGTTTCTCAATGAAACCATAACCGAAATGAGAGAAGTTCTCTTTTAGCTCTCCCAGAGCAAGCGCTTTCCCCTCTTCGTCTGATGCATCTTTAGCTTTATGGTAGAGCGCAAGGGCATCAATTGCAATTTTACCTCTTTTCATCCTCTCCCTTACAGGTAGAGCAACCTTTTCATTTCCAAGCTCATCTACATATGTGTATCCTCCCTGTATAATGTCTTCTATTCCTGGTACAAATGTATTCAGCTTTCTGTCAACTAAAAGAGAGAGCCCCTGAGGGATTGAAATATTGAACAGATACGGCTTTTCAAGAGCATACCCGAGAGAGTCGCTCTCTAAACGGGCAATTGTTTTATTCGGATTCAAGATACCGAAAGCAACGATAGGAGTTCCGGGCTTACTTATGTAAAGACCCTCCATTGCAGCAAGTTTCATTGGTTGTTTTTTTGCAACGTGGTATGCAGAGCCATCACCTGACCATATTAAAACAACAAGTGAGATTAGTCCGAAAACAGCTGCTATTCTTATACTTTTACGAGCAAACTCCTCCTCTCTTTTTCTGAGAAGATACCAGGAAGATATACCCACTACAACAACTCCTCCGTGAACAAAACAGTTGGATACGGTGTGTATAAATTTATTCAGCGCAACCGGAGAGAGAGCTACTGCCCAAAAATCAACCATCTCATTTCTTGCAGTGTCCGGATTGAATTCCATACCAACAGGGTATTGCATCCAGGCATTAGCCACAAGAATCCAGAGTGCACTTAAAATTGTCCCGATTGCAACGAGCCAGGTTGAGAGAAGGTGGACATTCTTGCTCACTTTATTCCAACCAAAAAACATAATTGCAAAAAAAGTAGTCTCAAGAAAGAATGCAAATATTCCCTCTATTGCCAAAGGAGCACCAAAAATATCACCAACAAACCAAGAGTAGTTACTCCAGTTTGTCCCAAATTGAAATTCAAGAATAATTCCTGTTGCAACGCCTATTGCAAAATTAATCGCAAAGATTTTCATCCAGAATTTTGTTGTCCTTTTCCAGAACTCATTTCCGGTTCTCACATAGTATGTCTCCATAATGGCAATGATAATTCCAAGACCAATTGTCAAAGGGACAAATATCCAGTGAAACATAGCCGTAAGGGCAAACTGAAGTCTGGAAAGACCTAGTAATGAAGCTAAAAACATAGTTTTATAATTTAGTTAGTTTAGGTTTTCTAGTTTAATTATAATATGGTTTTCTGATTAATTCCGTTATTCGGTTAATTTCTCGATCACGTGTTTTGACTTCTCCTCTTTCGTTGGGTATACGCTTAGCTCACTTTTAAAAAAAAAGAGTTTAAGCACAAAAAACATAATAAAGAGTTTTATGAGGATAATAGCCCACAAAGTCTTACCAAGAGTCATACTCTTGAAACCTTCATAATAGAACAACCAGATGCGTTTTACAAGTGGCTCCTTCATAGAAAAAATTTCTACTAAGATAACACAAATTTAAAAATTGAGAGAGGTTTAGTTTAAATATTGTGATGATATTGTATATTTGTAAAAATCTAATACTATATGGAACGTAGGAATTTTATAAAAACTGCAATTCTGGGAGGTATAGCAGGAGCTGTTCAGTTAAAAAGCAATAATCTTTTAGCCGGAGAAAAAATGAGTGTCTCTGCATCCAATGATTTGGTTGCAGTAATGGGCGGTGAGCCTGGCGAAATGTATAAAAAGGGCATTGCGGCAATGGGCGGCATATCCAAATTTGTTAAAAAAGGGCAAAAGGTAGTGGTTAAACCCAATATAGGTTGGGATAAACGGCCGGAATTTGCTGCAAATACAAACCCGGAGCTTATTGCCGAAATTGTCAAAGATTGTCTAGCTGCAGGAGCGGCAGAGGTTACCGTTTTTGACCACACTTGCGATGAATGGCAATCGTGTTACAAAAACAGTGGGATTGAGGCAGCTGCAAAAGCAGCCGGTGCCAAGCTTGCCTTTGCTCACGATGAGAAATATTATAAATCAGTTCCTCTCCCTATGGGAGTAAGACTCAAAGAGGTTAAAATACACGAGTCAATAATTGATTGTGATGTGTGGATAAATGTTCCGGTACTTAAAAACCACGGGGGGGCAAGAATGACCATAGCTATGAAAAATTATATGGGCATAGTATGGGACAGAAGATTCTGGCACTCAAACGATCTTCAGCAGTGCATTGCAGATTGCGCAACTTATTCAAAGATGCCGGTTTTAAATATTGTAGATGCATACAGAATTATGACCCAAAACGGACCTAAAGGGAAAAGTATTGAAGATGTTCAAAACCCCAAAGCCCTTTTTATATCTGCAGATATTGTTGCAGTTGACACTGCTGCCGTTCGCTTTTTCAACCAATTCCGGGAGATGAAGCTGGAAGAGGTGAGTCATATTGGAATAGCAGAGAAGATGAAGCTCGGAACAACCGATATTGACAATCTTAAAGTAGAGAGGATCAAAATAGGATAGAAATATGAACTATAAAATTTTAAAATGGGTGAGAGTTGCCGTTTCACTCGTTTTTATAATTGGTATCACTGCAGCCTTTATCTTTTTTGTAAACAGAGAGAGTGCTCTCTTTTCACAATTTCTGAAAATCCAATTTGTCCCCTCATTATTGGGGATTTTTTCCGGAGGTGCCGTAGTTTTTGTGCTATTAATTCTTTTGACTCTTCTTTTTGGGAGAGTCTATTGTTCAACTCTTTGCCCATTAGGCACATTTCAGGACAGCACCACAAGGGTTGCAAATCTTTTTAAATCAAAGAAAAAAAGGAGATTTAAGTACGATAAACCAAAAAATTGGATCAGATACTCAGTTCTTAGTATAATTGCGATTTTCTTCATTGGTGGTGTCACTGCTCCTATTGCCTGGCTTGACCCTTACTCAAATTGGGGTAGAGTGTCAAACGAAATTATTAGCAGAGTAGAACAGCTCCTCCACAACGCGCTTTCCAACATCTTCCCTGAAGCAATTTTCTTTAGAAGTTACGCACATTTTGCAGTCGGCTCATTCATATTTGCACTTCTCTTTATCTCTGCAGTTGTGATTTTCAGCTCTTTAAGAGGGAGACTATACTGCAATACAATTTGTCCTGTTGGTACTCTGCTGGGGATGCTCTCTAAGATTTCATTATATAAACCAAAAATTGATGAATCTAAGTGCAACAAATGTGGGTTATGTGTTATAAACTGTAAAAGTCAGTGTATTGACCTTGAAAACCAGAGTGTAGATGAAAGCAGATGTGTATCGTGTCAAAACTGTATGCAGGTCTGTAAAAGAGCAGCCATAAGTTACAAAATTTCACTGAGAGTTAAAGAGAATAAAAAAAATGAAAAGCTTGAACCTGCCTCAAATGAGAGAAGGAGAGCTCTTATTGCTATGGGGCTTGTAGGTACAGCTTTGGCCGCAAAGGCGATTAACTTTAAACCACTGCTCTCATCAAAACCTAAAATTACCGGAATAGCACCGCCGGGTGCTGTAAGTATAGATAATCTCAAAAGAAACTGTACTGCCTGTTATGCCTGTGTCTCTGCTTGTCCAAACAATATTATTCAACCTGCTTCAATGGAGTATGGATTAGATGGTGTGCTTTTACCGGTACTAAGTTTTAAACACCATTTCTGTGGTTATGAGTGTAATATGTGTACTACTGTTTGCCCTAACGATGCGTTAAAACCGATGAGTATCGTGGATAAACAGCTATCACAGATTGGAGAGGCACAATTCTTCCAGGAGAAGTGTATTGTTCATACAGATGGTACAGATTGCGGAGCGTGTGACGAACATTGTCCGACCAAAGCAATAACTATGGTCCCTTATGGTGAGGGCTCGCTCTATATCCCCAGCCTGAATGTAGATATCTGCATCGGGTGCGGAGGTTGTGAGTACATCTGTCCTGCCGTGCCGGAAAAGGCAATGGTTGTATATGCCAAAGCTGTACACGGCGTAGCTCTCAAACCTACGGAAGATAAACAGGAAAAGGTAAAAGTAGATGATTTTGGCTTCTAGTCGCCATCATTGAAAAGCTTGGGTCTGAGTCTCTTTGTTCTCTCTGTAGATTCACGCTCCTGCCACTCCTTTATTAATTTTGGATTACCGCTCAGTAGAACATCAGGAACTCTCCAGCCATTGAATTCGGCAGGCCGGGTATATATTGGAGGTGCAAGAAGATCATCCTGAAATGAGTCGCTTAATGCAGATGTCTCATCCGAGATAGCCCCGGGAATTAGTCTTATAATTGAGTCACAAAGAATTGCTGCAGGCAGCTCTCCGCCGCTGAGAACATAGTTACCTATGGATATCTCTTTTGTAATGAGGTGTTCGCGAATACGATGATCTATACCTTTGTAGTGACCACAAAGAAGTATAAGATTACTTTTACAAGAGAGCATATTACTTGTGGCTTGATCCAGCAGATCTCCGTCGGGACTCAGGTATATAACCTCGTCATACTCTCTCTCTCTTTTTAATTTGGAAATAATCTTAAAGATAGGTTCAATCATAAGCACCATTCCTGCATCTCCCCCGAAAGGGTAGTCATCAACCTGATGATATCTCCCTTTTCCATATTCACGAATATCGTGAACAATTATCTCAACAAGAGATTTATCTCGTGCTCTTTTAACAATAGAGTAATTAAGCGGGCTTTCAAGCAGTTCAGGGACAACTGTAAGGATATCTATACGTATCATAGTGCAAATTTACATAAATCACAACGTTAGCAAACTTTTTTTGTATATTTGCGAGTTATTAACCATTTTTTGCCTGTAAATATGACCCAAGAAATCAACAACTCTGCTCCACAAGAGCAATTCGAGGAGATTAAAACCCTTGAAAATACGACAAATACAGATTCGGAAACAATCAATACAGATTTTTCAGAGTTAAGCCTTAAAGAGATTATCCAGAACTTTCAAGATCTTCTTGAGAGAAGGGATCAGCATGAGATGTACAAATTTGCTGACTCAATAAAGGCCGCTTTTTACAAAACTTTGAAAAAAGAGAAGATTGCAGCCGGAATGACACTCCCAGTTCACGACGAGAAAGAGGATGAGGAGAGTTCAGAGGAGAATATTGTGTCAAGCAATCCGTTTGCGGAGCTGGAGAGAGGTTTTAAAGAGTTGTACAACAGATATAAAGTTGAGAGAACCTCGTTTTTACAGGTTTTAGAGAGAAACAAAGAGGATAATCTAAGACAGAAAAACGAGATTATTGACGAACTCAAGGGATTATTGGACAAGCAGGAAGATCTGCAGCACACTTTCCCATCATTCCGGGAACTTCAGAACAGATGGAAAATGGTAGGTCCGGTACCGCAGGCAAATAGCAAGGACCTTTGGGATACTTACCAGTTTCTTATTGAAAAGTTCTACGATTTCGTTAAGATAAACAATGAACTCAGAGATCTTGATCTTAAGAAAAATCTGGAGATAAAAACTGATTTATGTGAAAAGGCAGAGCAGCTTATGGATGAGCCAAATGTTGTTCAGGCTTTTAGGAAACTTCAGAAGTATCACGAAGAGTGGAGAGAACTTGGCCCTGTACCAAAGGAGTTAAGAGAGGAGATCTGGAACAGATTTAAACTTGCAACATCCAATATTAACAAAAGACAGCAAGATCATTTTGAAGGTCTTAAGGAGGATCAGAAATCAAATTTGGATCTTAAAACATCCATATGTGAACGTGCAGAGGCTATTGCAGCTACAGAGGGGGACGACAGAGATTGGAATGCACTTTCAAAATCAATGGAGAACCTCCAGATTGAGTGGAAAGGAATTGGATTTGCCTCCAAAAAAGATAATCAGAGGATTTACGATAGATTCAGAGCTGCTTGTGATAAGTTTTATAACGCCAAGAGAGATTACTATTCGAACTTTAAGAAGGTAATGCAGGATAATCTGGATAAAAAACTGGCGTTGTGTGAGCAGGCAGAAGCCTTAAAAGGCAGTGAGGACTGGAAAAAAACCACAGATCAGCTCATTGCTATGCAAAAGAGGTGGAAGGAGATAGGGCCGGTTGCCAGAAAACAATCCGATTTAGTTTGGAAAAGGTTTAGAGCTGCCTGTGATCTATTCTTTGAAAACAAGGCTAAACACTTCTCTACTGTGGAGGAGAGCTATGACGATAACCTTAAAAAGAAGCAGGATCTTATTGATGAGATAAATGCATTTAAACCTGAGACCAAATCTGCAGAGAATCTTGAAGCACTCAAAGATTTCCAGCAAAGATGGAATGAGATTGGATATGTACCTCTTAAAGATAAGGAGAGAATTCAGGCTGCCTACAGACACGCAGTTGATGTTAAATTCGCCGATGTTCGCAGCAGCGATAACGAAAACAAACTGGTAAGATTCAGAAAACACATAAAAGAGCTTCAGAGCTCTACCAAAGGTGACAGAGGTATTAAAGTAGAGAGAGATAAATTACTTCAGAAATTCAGGCAGCTGGAACAGGATATCGCTCTTCTGGAAAACAACAAAGGATTTTTTGCTAAATCTAAAAACGCAGATTCAATATTCAGTGATATTGATAAGAAGATCTCAATTGCAAGAGAGGAGCTGTTGCAGATAGAGGAGAAGATTAAGTTAATAGACAAACAATACGAATAGGTTTATTATGAACAAAAATTCGATACTTGGGTTTGTACTGATAGGTGCCATATTAATTGGATTCAGCTGGTACAATTCAAAAATTTTCAAGGAGCAGGAGAGAGAGAGGGCAAAAACCGACTCAATCGCCAGAGTAGAGGCGAACAGGGTTGCCCAAGAGATGGCTAAAACCACCCCCCCGCTAACCCTCGACAGCAATTCTGTACCAGTTGCAGATGCAATAACAGCGGATAGAACCAACACAATGTATAAGGACACTCTCTTAAGCATCGCTAGTATTGCAGCAGATGAGAGAAAAGTTCTTGAAAATAAGTTCATTAAAGTTGAGTTCTCAAATATTGGTGCCCAGCCCAAGAGTGTTCAGGTTAAGGAGTTTAAGACATATGACAGTCTTGATCTTATGCTTTTTAAGGAGAAGAGAAGCAATCTTTCCCTTAATCTCTTTACTAACCAGCAACTATCAACATCAAATTTTGGATTTAGTCTCTACTCATCTGACGATACATCACTTGTCTACCGACTCTACATAGACCGGGAATCATTTGTTGAATATAGGTATACTCTTCCGGCTGAGAGCTATATGATGGATTTTAACATCAGATTGGTTGGGATGAACAAGCATATACCCAGAAACATCTCATTTTTGGATCTTGAATGGAGTATTGATATGCCAAGGCAGGAGAAGGGATATGACAATGAAAAGAACTACTCCACTATTGTATATAAATTCCCAAATTCAAAGTCAGTTGAGGATCTTGGCCTGAGAAAGGATAATGCTACCGAAGAGGTGAGAACCAAGGTGAACTGGTTTGCTTTCCAGCAACAGTTCTTCTCTGCAATTATGGTTGCAAAGGATAATTTCAATAGCGGACTTCTCTCATATGTTGTCTATCCTGAGGGTGACCCCGACAATAACCTAATGCGTTGTAACGCAATAATGCAGGTTCCTTATGTTGACTCTCCCGAGATAAATATCCCGCTTGAGTTTTACTACGGGCCAAACCATTTCAAGACTCTAAAATCGTATGACTATGGTTTTGAGAAGATTGTACCTCTTGGAGGATGGATTATTGGATGGATAAACAGATATATTGTTATTCTAGTCTTTGATTTTCTTAGCAGGTTTATAACAAATTTTGGTCTGATAATATTTTTGCTTACGATACTAATTAAAATTGTTATATCACCTTTAACCCTGAAGTCCTATATGTCATCTGCAAAGATGAAGGTTCTTAAACCGGAGATAGACAAGATTAATGCAAAATATCCGAAGAGTGAAGACTCAATGAAAAAGCAGCAGGAGGTGATGGCTTTTGCAGTTCCCTATCCTTTTTGCTATGTTCCGCTTTTTCCCTGCATCATTTGAATTACGACAGGAGAGTTTTCTATGGGCAGAAGATTTAAGTGCATATGATTCGGTTTTATCGCTACCATTTACAATTCCTCTTTACGGAGATCACGTCTCTCTGTTTGCAATTCTGATGGCTGTATCTATGTACTTCTACTCCAGAATGAATATAGACCAGATGAGTGCAGGGCCTCAGATGGCAGGGATGAAGTATATGTCACTCTACTTTATGCCGCTATTCCTTCTTGTGTTGTGTAATAATTTTTCAAGCGGATTGAGTTACTACTATATGTTGTCAAATGTGATTACAATTGGTCAGACCTGGCTAATCCGAAAATATTTTGTTGACGAAGCGAAGATATACGCAAAATTGCAGGAGAAGGCAGCAACTCCAAAAAAGAAATCTAAATTTCAGGAGAGGTTGGATAATGCATACAGAGCGCAACAACAGCAAACAAAAAACAAAAGATAGTAGTTTGAATCTAAAAGATGATTTCTAAAGAGAGCCTCATAAGATTACAACAAGATCTGCCGCCAAATGTAAAATTGGTGGCAGTTTCTAAATTTAAGCCAATCGAAGATATTCTTGAGGTATACAACTTGGATGTAAAAGATTTTGCCGAAAACAGACCTCAAGAGTTAAGCCGGAAGATGGGACAATTGCCGGATGATATAAGATGGCACTTCATTGGACATCTTCAAACAAACAAGATAAAATATATTATTGAGAAGGTTACTCTAATTCACTCCGTAGATTCCCTTAACCTTTTAAAAGAGATAGATAAGGAGGCCGGTAAAAAGGGTGTGAATGTAAATCTCCTCTTACAGGTATATATATCAAACGAGTTAACAAAACAGGGTCTTTCCAGAAGTGAGCTGTATGAAATTGTAGCTTTGAAGGAGCAGTTTAAAAATGTAAAAATTTGTGGCCTTATGGGGATGGCTTCATTTACAGATGATTCTAATCTTATAAAGGAGGAGTTCTCGTCTCTTCATTCACTTTTTAATGATTTAAAATCTAATTATTTTGTTGAAAACAGCCATTTTAGTGAATTGTCTATGGGAATGTCATCGGACTATAAAATAGCTCTTGAGCACGGTAGCACAATAATAAGAGTTGGTTCACTTATATTTGGAGAGAGGGAGTAGATTCTCTCGGTTATTACCAGTTAATCGGCTCTTTCCCTTGTGAGATTAGAATATTATTGGTTGCAGAGAAGTGGCGGCATCCGAAAAAAGCACCCCGTGCCAATGGAGAGGGGTGTGCAGCCTCAAGAATAAAATGTTTGCCGGAGTCAATAAGATCTTTTTTTGATTTTGCAAAATTTCCCCAGAGCATAAATACAATTCCGCTTCTCTCATTAGAGAGGTGCCGGATAACAGCATCAGTAAACTCTATCCACCCTATTTTGCTGTGAGATGCTGCCTCACCTGCTCTTACCGTCAATACGGCATTTAGAAGAAAGACACCTTGATCTGCCCATCTCTGCAGATTACCGGATTTGGGTGGAGTTACTCCTAAGTCTGACTCTATCTCTTTGAAAATATTTTGTAAAGAGGGTGGGAGGGGAGTGCCATCTGTAACAGAAAATGATAACCCGTGAGCTTGTCCCTTTCCGTGATATGGATCCTGTCCAAGAATTACTGCCTTTACTTTATCGAATGGGGTTGAGTTAAATGCATTGAAGATATTTGGGCCTTTTGGATATATAGTAACTCCGGAACTCTTTTCATCTCTAATGCTTTGAGTTAGTCGTATAAAATACTCCTTCTCAAACTCATCTTTGAGTACACTCTTCCAGGAGTTCTCAATTGCAATGTCCATATTAGAAGATAAATTCAACTACATCCGAAATCGAACTCATATATTTAAATGTAAGACCTTTGAGATAGATCTCTTTAATATCCTTTACATCCTTTTCATTATCTGCAGGTAAAATGACAATCTTAATACCTGCCCTTTTGGCAGCAAGAATCTTCTCTTTTATACCACCTACAGGGAGTACTTTCCCTCTTAGAGTAATCTCACCGGTCATAGCAATACCACTTTTCACCCTGCTTTTCATATAAGCAGATGCCATTGCGCTCACCATTGTAATACCGGCAGAGGGGCCGTCCTTTGGAATTGCCCCCTCGGGAACGTGAATATGAATATCTTTTTCGGAAAACTCTTTATTTGTCATATTCATTAAGTGAGGGTTCGCTTTAAGATACTGATATGCAATTGTTGCAGACTCCTTCATTACATCTCCGAGGTTTCCTGTAGTGGTGAGGATTCCCTTCCCTTTACTCAGACTGCACTCAATAAAGAGAATTTCACCTCCATTCTGAGTCCAGGCCAGTCCTGTTACAACCCCGGAAGCTTCGTTACCCTTTTGTACATCCGGTTGATAAACAGGAAGCCCAAGTATCTCCTTTACCTCTTTGTTGCCAATTACTGCCGGGCGACTCTCTCCAAGGGCAACTCTCTTTGCAGTCACTCGTGCTATTTTTGCTATTTGTCTGTCAAGCCCTCTAACTCCGGACTCTCTTGTGTATTCGTTTATTATTGTATCAATGCCCTGTTTATTGATTTTAAGTTGACTGCGGACCAATCCGTGAGCCTCGATTTGCTTTGGTATAAGGTGATCCTTTGCGATATATCGCTTCTCCTCTGCCAGATATCCGCTAACATTTATAAGCTCCATTCTGTCTTTAAGCGCAGGGTGTATAGAGCTGACATTGTTGGCAGTTGTGATAAAGAGGACATTAGACAGATTGTAATCTATATCTAAATAATTATCGTGAAAAGCTGTGTTTTGTTCCGGGTCCAGAACTTCCAAAAGGGCAGAGGCGGGATCTCCGCGAAAATCGCTGCTCACTTTATCAATCTCATCTAATACAATAAGAGGGTTTGACGTCCCCGATTTCTTAAGCGTACTGATTATCCTTCCGGGCATTGCACCGATATATGTTCTTCTGTGACCTCTAATTTCGGACTCATCGTGAAGCCCTCCTAAAGAGATTCTCCCGTATTTTCTACCTAGTGCTTTAGCGATAGATTTCCCCAAAGATGTTTTACCTACACCGGGAGGGCCATAAAGACAGAGTATAGGAGATTTCATATCTCCTTTGAGTTTTAAAACAGCCAGGTGCTCAATAATACGATCTTTAACGCTTTCTAAACCGAAATGGTCTTCATCCAGTACTTTTTGTGCGTGTTTGAGATCCAGATTATCTTTGCTGCATTCGCTCCAAGGCAGTTCAACCAGAAATCTCACATAAGACAACTGTACATTGAAGTCGGGAGAGTTTGGGTTTGATCTCTCAAGACGCTGAATCTCCTTCTCAAAAATTTCAGATACATTTTGAGGCCATATCTTATCTATGGCCTGTTGCCTGAGTTCGACAAATTCCTGATTATTACTGTTAATACCCAACTCCTCCTGAATTGTCTTTAGTTGACTATTAAGGTAGTACTCTTTTTGTTGCTGATCTATCTCACTTCTTACCTTTTGTTGAATGTCATCCTTGATTTTGAGCAAATCAATCTGCCTGTTGAGAATCTCAAGAAGTTTTAAAGCCCTCTGTTTTACTTTGTTCTCCCTTAGGAGAGCAATTTTGTCAGAGATACTTTCCAGCTCCATACTGGATGATATAAAGTTAACCAGGAAACTGTACCCCTCAATATTCTTTATAGCAAAAGCGGCCTCTTGGGGTAAATGTGGCGAGAGTTTGATTATATGAAGAGCAAGATCTTTTATGGAGCTTGCAATAGCTTCAAGCTCTTTCGTGCTTTTACTCCTCTCTTCATCAAGGTATTTTACTTTTGCGGTAATATATGGGTTGACTCCAATAATATCCAGAACACGAAATCTCTTCATTCCCTGAAGTATAATGGTAATTCCCCCATCCGGCATCTCAATGATCTTTATAATTTTTGCAAGGGTGCCTATATCAAAAAGATCTCCGGGTTTTGGGTCCTCCATTTTAGCATCTTTCTGAGAGACAGCTCCAAGAATTTTATTTCCGCTATAAGCCTCTCTTACCAATTTTATAGATTTCTCCCTGCCAACTGTAATTGGAATAATTGTCTCCGGAAAGAGAACCGCATTTCTTAAGGCTATTATTGGCAATGTATCCGGAAGTTCAGATTCATTTAACTCATTCTCTCCCTCTAAACTCATCATCGGTATGATGTTCACCTCATCAGAAACGGTGTGCTGCACAAATATATCTGAAAACTTCATAAGTATTCTTTCTTTAATGTCAAATTGTCATATAAACGGGAGACTAAAATGAAACCCATCTATGTATATGTTTGTGTCAATCTTTATGCCAAACTAATGAAGAGGTTTCTTTAAAGAGACAAACAAACCACCCTCTTTTAACTGGTTAAATGAGTAATCAAACGAAAAGGTAAGATCGTAGTAAGTTACAATATCGACTCCAAATCCCCAACTAATAAGTAACTTATTGGAAAGAGTATTTGCACTGTTCTGATACTTGTGGTATGAATATCCGGTGTCCAAATAGCTCTTGCCGTAAATGGTAAGGTGTAATCTGTTGAACTTAGGAAGAAAAGAGAGAAACTTAAGAAGATATATTGTTGTTGGCATTATCTTGTATCTAATCGTAGGAGATAATGTCGCATAATGCTGCCCATCTGCAACATAAAACTCATACCCTCTTAGATAAACATCTTCATATCCAATTGCCTTGTCAAAAATGTATCCCTCAATATTTTTTGCAGAAAGACCCCATTGTAATCTTGCAGAGAGGCTAATCCTTTCTGAAATACTTCCATAATATTGAAAATCTCCTTTGATTTGACCATATTTGATTGACATATCACTATTTGTATAAGCTTTGAGTTGGCAGTTTATAAAATAACCATAAATTGGATATTGAATGTTATCTCTTTGATCATAGGTTATGCCGTATATTAAGGTAACAGCTCTCCTGTTTAGTTCAGAATTTCCCCAGTATCTTATGTTGTTTGCCAAAACCAATGAGTCAATTCGTGATATGTCGTACTGAAGAGTAACTCTGTTTCTCAATCTTATTCCGGGTCTGAAAGTATAGGTGAGGGCAGCCTGATATGCGTTCTCAAGATGCAATGAGTCAGATTTTAGATAAAATGGTTTATCCAATATCGAAAGGGCATTAACTGTTCTGGAATATTTTCGGGAGAGGGAGATGTCGAGCAGGTGTCTGCCCTTTTTGTCAATATAAATATTTGAATATTCAAATTTGAATCCGTTATTGTAACCAAATATGTATGCAGCGGTGAAAGTTTGGTTATTACCCCACATATTATATATTTTAAACCCAAGATCTGTTGTAACCTTATTCCAGTTGGGTTCCTTAAGCCAACTACTCAGATTGCGATCTTCCAGAGATATTCCCATTAATGGGAAATGATACCATCTCTCATCTACACTTATGACAATTTCAATATTTGAATATTTTCCCGGCTCTTTTTCAAGATCTGATATATGGGATACATAGACAAAATTGAAAAGAGAGAGATTCCGGATATTATTGCGCCCTTGTTCCATCATAGACTCCAGGCTCTCCATATCAATAAGGTCTCCTCTTTTAAATGGAAGCTCGCGAAGTATTATAACATCCTTAGTTTTGTTGTTCCCTATAATATGGATCTCTGAAATAAAGCCATAACTTTTTGACAGCAAACCGGAAGTAAAACACTGAAAAAATATTGTAATAAGTAGAGGTAGCAGTGCTTTTTTCATACTCAAATATAGCCAAAATCTCTATTTTCCTGACTGATATTTGAATAAAATGAAAAAAAAGTGTATAATGTTTGCGTAAATCAATAAAATAGTAGTATTTTTGTTCGTCAAAAAAAGACTAACCCTTTAATTTTTATTATCATGACAAAAGCGGATATCGTAAACGAGGTTGCAAAAGCAACAGGAATGGAAAAAATTGCTGTTCAGAATGTAGTTGAAAGCTTCATGGATAGCGTGAAAGACTCTCTTTCAAAAGACAAAAACGTTTATCTACGTGGTTTTGGTAGCTTTATCGTTAAGAAACGCGCTAAGAAAACTGCCAGAAACATCTCTAAGAACACAACACTTGTTATTCCGGAACATTTTATTCCAGCATTTAAACCTGCAAAAGTGTTTATGACTAAAGTAAAAAACAACGTGAAAAAATAATTTTATTTAATTTAATTTAACTGTAATTTTCAATTATGCCTTGCGGAAAGAAAAGGAAGAGACACAAAATGGCAACACATAAGCGTAAAAAACGTTTACGCAAAAACAGACATAAAAAGAAGAAATAGTTGCTTTTTTGGTCTTCAGTGTGTGATAATCTAAAGCAAGTCGAGAGATTTGCTTTAGATTCTTTTTATTTAAAAACGTAGATGGATAAAGATCTAATTATTGATGTAAGTTCCACGGAGGTATCAATTGCTCTTCTAGAGAACCATAGGCTCATAGAGCTTAACAAAGAGCAAAACAATGGTAGCTTTTCGGTAGGAGATGTATATCTCGGGAGGGTAAAGCGAATTATGCCTGCTCTCAACGCTGCATTTGTAGATATCGGAGACGAAAAGGATGCTTTTATTCACTATCTTGATCTTGGATTATCATTTAAAGCCCTTGATTATTTTATCAGACACATCGGACAAAACAAAAAATCTTTTAAAGAGCTCTTCTCCGGGATTAAACTTGGAGATATACTTGAAAAAGAGGGAAAAATAGCCGATGTATTAAAACCCGGTCAGCACATAGTTACCCAGATTGTAAAAGAACCTATCTCAACAAAAGGTTCGAGGCTGACTGCAGAGATATCTATTGCCGGACGGAATATGGTACTATTACCATTTTCGGATAAGGTAAGTATTTCACAAAAAATTGTATCGAAAGAGGAGAAAAAGCGGCTGGAAAGACTTGTTTACAGTATTCTCCCCCCCAATTATGGAGTAATTATAAGAACTGCAGCAGAGGGTAAAAGGGCAGCAGTTCTAGATGGAGAGCTTAAGTCGCTTATTAAAAAATGGGAGGACTCCTGGCAAAAAATTGCAAAAGCAAATCCGCCACAACTCCTTTTTACCGAAAATAGTAGAACAACTACAATTCTCAGAGATCTTCTGAATGACTCGTTTTCTAATATATATATTAATGACGAGAACATTTGCAATGAGGTAAGAGATTATATATCTGTAATCTCACCTGGTCAGGAGAAGATTGTTAAGTTGTATAAAGGTAGTGAGCCAATCTTTGATCACTTTGAAGTTTTAAAGCAGATCAGAGGAGCCTTTGGAAAGGTGGTTCCTATTAAACAGGGTGCCTATCTGGTGGTTGAGCATACAGAGGCGCTTCACGTTATTGATGTAAATAGCGGAATCAGGGCAAAATCCGGGATTGATCAGGAGCAGAATGCTTTTGATGTGAATATGAGTGCAGCCGATGAAATTGCACGGCAGCTGCGTCTTAGGGATATGGGCGGAATTATAGTCGTTGACTTCATAGATATGGATAGCAACGATCATAGAATGAAGCTTTTTAAACACGTGCAGAGCCTTATGGAGAAAGATAGGGCTAAACATAACATTCTCCCTATTACAAAGTTTGGTCTGCTCCAGATAACCCGTCAAAGGGTGAGACCTGCAACCGAAATTAATACCAGCGAAGTATGTCCTTCGTGTAATGGAACAGGAAAGATTACATCAACAATAGTTGTTGATGAGATCATTGAAAGAGAGTTGGCGTTTTATGTTAAAGAGAAAAGTTACAAGCATCTTGTTCTTAAAGTGAATCCAATTATTGAGGCTTACCTGACAAAGGGAATTCTAAGCACCGCAGTAAAATGGTCATTTAAGTACAAATGTAAGCTTAAGGTAGAAGCATCTTCAAACAACTCCTTACTGGAGGTAATCTGGTATGATAAAAAGGGAGAGAGGATTGATGGCTAAACCCTTTGGCTGCAGATAACCAATTTTTTAACGCCACTGCTAAGAGAACATCCAAAAAAGGTTATATCACCTCCGTCCTGAATATTTAATATTTTTTTAAGTTCAGACGGAGATAGGGGAAAGTTCCTGGTTGTGATATTAGCCTTCGGGTAGATTTTACTGAGGTTGCGGATTGTATTTTTATTATAATCTGCAACCTCTTTTATTTCAAAAATCCTTCCGGGGAAATTTTCTATAAGTTCATCTCCCGTATATAGGTGAGTGCTAACAGCAAGTTTACTGAGATTATACCTGCTTCCCGTCAACTTAAAAGCTCCTGATTTTAATATAGATGAGTTTGGTTCGTAGAGAAATTTCATCAACCTACTCTGCACAAACTGTGACTTAGCGTCGGACTCCTCTGACGGAGTGAAAACCATCTCTTCAACACCTCTCCTTTTTGTATAGTTTATGGCTGTCACTTTAACCTGTTGGTATTTTGAATTACATCCTCTCTCTATAAGAATCAGAATCTCTTTGCAATCATTATCCACAGAGATAATATCTACTGAAACGACATTCCCGCAATCATTTACAATGGATCTAATATCGGACATAGGTGAGAGCTTAATAAGGATCCGATCTGAGATCTCCAAAAGAGAACTCTTCAGCTGGGTTATATCCGGTTCATAATTTTTAATGGAGAGTAGACGCTTACCCTCTTTAACCCTCCTCGCAGGATCCAGGTAGATAAGATCTGCATATGAAACTCCATTCAGGCACTCAATATTTCTAAGATAACTATTGAGATTTTCGGAGTTAACCTCCAGATTAACAGGAATGATATTATCTGCACCCAAAGTGATAAAATTTTGAGATGTCGTCTCAAAAAGTTCTCTGTCTCTCTCAAAATAGATAACAAATTTGTTGTTTTGCGAAAAGTGAAATGAATCTACTCCCAAACCTCCAGTCAGATCCAGAACAACTCCCCCTTTGCAAAATTTTTGCTTGTATTTTGCTGTTATGGAAGAACTTGCTTGTTCAATCGAGAGAGAGCTTGCAAATAGTAAATCGTCTCTTTCAGACCACTCATTCATTTTAGAAATCAACTTCTTTCTAGCAGTGATAATCTTCACTGCAAGTTTAATGTCGATATCCGGAAATTTACTTGATGATAGTATAATTTTTTGGATATCCTCATCTATATGTCTCTTTATAAATTCTTTAAGTTTGTCGTCTAGCATTGTATAGAGCAGTTTAAGATACCGGAAGCTCTTTGAGGTTAATAAAACGGTAAATATTATATCTTACAACAGGCTTATTCATTCGTTTAATATATATGACAGAGGCCTTCTCAACTCTCTCAAAATGTTTTTTCCCAAATTCCACAGCGGAGTTATTCCCCCTGGAAGATTCTATGTAGTATGCACTTTCACCTATTTTTATTCCTCCAAGTTTTTTTGTAATCCAGGCATACTTTCTTATCTGCTCTACTGACCCAATACCCTTTACAATTGTCTTGTTTGGTCTAGCCAGATAGTAGTCGCTTTGTGCTGCCGCTTTATGGTCGAATTCCAGAATATATGAACGCTCAGAGATTTTTCCCATTGCAATGTCCAATTCACGAATTTTCCCGAACTCTTGAGAGAGCCTCCTCCATCCAAAACGGTCTATTGTAATGTCATTATATCCTATTTTGTGATCCGGGTTTTTTAGGAGAAATGAGGTGTTAAACAGACCAGTATAGATATGAACTGTTCCCAAAATGATTACCACTAAGAAAAGGAATACACTATATTTTAAAGATTGAGTTAATACTCCGCGTGCCCTCTCACTCACCAAAGTTGTGATATATGCTCCTGCTAAAAAGATTAGAGGAGAGACCCCTAATGAGATTGCGTATATAAAACTCTCGGAAAATGCAGAAAAAACAATTGATACGAGAATCACAGGAATCGAAAGAGATAGTAATAGGGATATATAACTATCTGTAATATAATGTTTAATTCTGTAGTAATTTAGGGAAACAAGAATTATAAAAATATTTATGGGGTTGTTAAGCAAGAAAGGTATGTAGAGTGCTTGAAGAAAAGTTTTCAAAGAGAATCCTTGAGATAGGTGTGTCAGACCAGATAGGTAGTCTATACCAATAAAACTGTTGCGAAAGTTCCAGATATATACGGGAATAAGAAACAGCAAACTGATAAAAAAAGATAGATAGAGCTCTCCCTTTTTGAAAAGGGATCTGTTGTAAAAGAGTGCATAGATGAATACACCCAGCCATAAGAGTATTGACGAAAACTTGGATAGCATAGCCATCCCAATAAATACTCCTGCCATAATAAGAGCCACTTTGCAGATAAACCTTGACTCTTCGCAATTTTGATCTCTTTGTATTATCCCCTCAATAAGAAAGTAAAGTGATAAAAGGTAGAAAAGTGTCTGCGGCGCCTCGGGTAGAATTAGAACTCCGGAGATGACAGTTAAATAGAATGACGATGAAAAAAGTAGAGCAGAGTAAAACCCGGCTGACTCTCCCTTAATCCTTCTCCCAATAATAAAGACTATCCAAAGACTAGCTGAACCGCTGATAATTGAAGCCAGACGCAAGAAAAACTCTCCGTTAAAATAGAGATTATTTGTGAAGAGTTGTATAAACCAACCAATCATTGGAGGTTGATCAAAATTACTAAGTTCCGGATAAAGGGCAAAGGTCCAGTAGTATGCCTCCTCCCGACCGAGTTCAAGTGTAAGAGCAAGTACAACTCTTATTATTGTCGAGATTAAAATAAGAAATAGGACGCCTTTGGTGTAGTTGAATTTTTTCATAACATTTGATGCTTATTTATCAATTGTCTGCTAATATTATTAAATCTCCAAAGGAAAAGAGCAGCAGCAAATAGAAGTCCAAGCAAAAGCCCAATCCAAACCCCGACCGTTCCGAAATTGAGGATAAATCCGCAAAAATAGCCTAAAGGGAGTGAGACTAAATAGTATGATACAATTGAGAGAATCAATGGGATTTTTACATCAGCAAGAGCTCTCAGGCACGCTAAGCTGGCGAGCTGGATAGCATCAAAAACCTGAAAAAGAGCAGCAACTATTAGAAGTTTTGCTGCCAGAGCTCTAACCATAGGGTCCTGGGTGTAGATTATTGGAATGTAGTTTCTCAATAGAATATAGGCGACGCCGCATAACGACATCAACACAATGCTAAGGTGAATGGCAGCAAACCCGGCCATTCTCATTGATTTATAATCTCCGTATCCATATTGGTGAGATACCCGGATTGTGGCAGCAGCTCCCACACCCAATGCAATCATAAACGAAAAACTGCTCATACTCATCGCAATCTGATGAGAAGCAAGGGAAACCTCTCCAAGCCAACCAATCATTACAGCGCTCATACTGAATGCAGTAATCTCTACCAGATTTTGGAATGAGAGAGGGATTGAAGTTCGTAGTACCTTTTTAACCAAATCCAATTGAATAAGTGGAGTCTCAAAGATTTTTACATATTTCCTGTAACACTCCAGCCTGAAAATTAAAATAACAAACAGAATGAGCATTAAAACTCTGCTTATAAGAGTTGCAACTGCTGCCCCCTTAACTCCCATCGGTTCAAATCCCCAATGTCCGAAAATTAGAATCCAGTTCAATAGAATATTCAGAAGATTTGCACTCAATGTAATATACATTGCATATTTTGTTATGCCTATCCCCTCTGAGAATTGCCTAAGACCAAAAAAGAGCAGGAATGGGAGCATAGAGAATAATATTGTATTGTAATACTCTTTTCCTAAAGAGACTACCTGTTCTGTCTGGCCCATATAACTCATAAAGAAACCTACTGCAACCATAAGCAGAGTCAGCAAAATAGAGACCAAAGTGTTCAATAACACAGAGTTTTTGAGTAAAGAGGCAACCATATTGTGCTCTCCTTTTCCGAAGCTATGTCCTATATGAGGTGTAAGTCCCTGAGTAAATCCTATCCCAAATACCATTCCCAGAATGTAGATGGAGTTTGAGAAAGATACCGATGCCAGCTCTGCCGTACCAAGCTGCCCAACCATTATGTTGTCTGCCAGATGAACAGTTATCTGCCCTGCCTGTGTGAGCATTACAGGGAGTGCCATTTTTAAATTTCTTTTATAGAATGGGATATACTCTCTAAAATCCATATTGCAAATATACTCCCTTTTTACCTGATTTTTGTTTATTGCGGGCAATTCGTTAAATTTGAAAGTTAAACAGAATAAAAGAGAAAAATGGGTAAAACATCAGTGAATTATTTAGAGAGAGCCGAATCGTGGCTTTCGGATGACTTTGATATGGAGACAAGAGATCAGGTGCAAATTCTGATTAACGAAAACACAAAAGAGCTTGAGGATGCTTTTTACAGAAACCTTGAGTTTGGTACCGGAGGTCTGCGAGGAATTATGGGTGCGGGAACAAACAGAATAAACAAATACACTATTGGGATGGCTACCCAGGGGTTGGCAAACTATCTCAAGAGATCATTTCCTCATAACAACGAGTTATCGGTTGCCATCTCTTACGACAACAGAAATTTAAGCTCATACTTTGCCGGGATAACTGCAGATGTTTTTGCTGCAAATGGTTTTGATGTATTCCTGTTTGATTCGTTGAGACCCACTCCGGAACTAAGTTTTACAATAAGACATTTCGGATGCGTAGCAGGTGTTATGATTACAGCATCTCACAATCCAAAAGAGTACAACGGATACAAAGCTTATTGGGAAGATGGAGCTCAAGTAACAGCACCACACGATGCGAACATAATTAAAGAGGTTCTTAAAATTGATAACCCCTCAAAGGTCCTTTTTAACGGAGACTCTATGAGGATAAAAAAAATAGGAAAAGATGTAGACGAGCTATACCTTAATGCCATTCTCTCTCTTACACTTTCTAAGGAGCTGGTGTTAAAGGAGAACTCACTTAAAATTGTCTATACCCCCCTGCACGGAACAGGGGTTAATATTGTGCCTGAGGCTTTAAAAAGATCGGGCTTCAGCAATATCATAAATGTTCCTGCCCAGGATGTTACAGACGGGAACTTTCCAACAGTTGATTCTCCTAATCCTGAGGAGCCGGGAGCACTTAAGATGGCTATTGAAACTGCAATAGAAAAAGATGCAGACCTGGTAATGGCAACAGATCCGGATGCAGACAGAATCGGAATAGCAGTAAAAGACAGTTCAGGAAATTTTATCTTGCTCAACGGGAATCAGATGGCTTCAATACTTACCTACTATCTTTTAGAGAGAAGAGTGGAGTTGGGGATGATTAACAGAGGGAGTAATCCGGAGTACTATATGGTAAAAACTATAGTAACATCTGACCTTCTTAAAAGTATTTCGGAAAGTTACGGTGTGCAGATGTTTGATGTTCTTACGGGATTTAAATTTATCGCCGAAGTTGTGAGAGAGCTGGAGGGGGAGAGAGTTTTCATAGGTGGCGGTGAGGAGAGTTATGGGTTTAATGTAGGAGAGTTTGTAAGGGACAAGGATGCAGTCATCTCCTGCTGCCTTGTAGCTGAGGCAGCTGTGTGGGCAAGAGACAAAGGAATGTCACTATACGATCTGTTACTCTCAATCTACATTAAATTTGGTCTTTATAAAGAGCATCTGGTATCTGTAACTAAAAAAGGTAAAGATGGAGTGGAGCAGATTGCAAAAATGATGAAGAGTTTTCGCGAGACACCACCTCAGAGTTTGGCCGGATCTCCGGTTGTTCTAATTCACGACTATCTATCATCGGAGAGTATAGATATGTTAAGCGATCTTAGATACAGGATTAATCTTCCAAAATCCGATGTTCTTCAATTTGTTAGCAGTGACAATACTATTGTCTCTGTGAGACCGTCCGGAACGGAACCAAAAATTAAGTTCTATTTTGGAGTGAAAACAGAGATTGCATCTGTGGATGAATATTTAATGGCAGAAGAGAAACTCGTAGCACAGATAGATAAACTTGTTGAACAGATTAACTCCTATTAGGCCGGTTTAGTTATGAAAATTTACCTGTTTAGATTTCTGATTGTTGCACTACTTATTACATCTCTTTTTAGCACAAAAGTAACCTTAGCACAAAACAATATATCTGCAGATTCAAGAGATTCACGGGTTGTTGAGGATCTCTTGAAGAGGATGACTACCAGAGAGAAGATTGCACAACTCTTTATTGTATCATTCTCGTCTGATACAAGCGACAGAAGCACGATTGAGGCAATAGAGATGGTAAAAACAGAGAGAGTGGGAGGGGTAATTCTTATGAACTCTACTCTTACTCCTGCTGTTAAAATGATTAACTATCTGCAAAGCCTTTCAAAGATTCCACTTTTAGTGACAATTGATGGCGAGTGGGGAGCAGCTATGAGATTTGATTCAATAGTCTCTTTTCCAAGGCAGATGCAACTGGGAGCCCTCCCCTCTGACTCTCTGGTTTACAGAATGGGTGTGGCAATCGGAACCCAGGCAAGAAGGGTTGGAGTGGATGTCAACTTTGCACCGACAGTTGACATAAATAATAATCCGAGAAATCCTGTGATAAACACCCGCTCATTTGGTCAGGATGCTCAAATTGTGGCTAACTACGGTGTTGCATATATGAGAGGGATGAAAGATGCTGGAGTGATGGGCTCTGCAAAACACTTCCCGGGTCACGGTGATACAGAGGTTGACTCTCACAATGCTCTCCCGCTTTTAACATTTCCCCGCTCCAGAATAGATTCACTGGAGCTATATCCTTTTAAAGTTTTGATTGAGGCCGGAGTGGATATGGTTATGGCAGGCCATCTTCAAATACCATCTCTTGACAGCAGCGGGAGACCATCTTCTATTTCAAAATCAATTATCTCTGACCTTTTAAGAAGAGATCTTGAGTACAATGGCATAATTATAACAGACGCACTTAATATGAAGGGGGTAGCCAATTATATGGCTCCGGAACTTCTGCCTCTGGAGGCCTTTAAAGCTGGTTGCGATATAATTCTAATGCCCGAGAAAGCATCTATTGCACTTGATATCTTTGAGAGAGCAGTTAATAGTGGTGAGATCTCTATGCACAGTCTAAATATGAGATGTAAAAAAATTCTCACGGCTAAGATGAAGTTGGGAATACTTCAGGGAAGAGATCCAATTTCATTTGAAAATTTACACGAAGATCTTAACAATCCACAGTACTCTTCGCTGATATCTGCAATCTCCGAACAATCTCTCACCCTTTTGCGAAACGAAGATGGAGCTCTACCTATTAAAAGGCTTAAAGATTTGCATATAGGTTACCTCTCTATGGGAGGCGAAAAAAACGGTAAGGAGTTGGCAGAATATCTCTCTCTGTATACAGAAATTGACACGACAATACTTAGAGGAGATTATTCAAACGACAAGCTAATAAGAGCTCTAAATGGAATTTCCAATAAAGATCACATTATAATTGCACTCCATAACACAGACTCAAGACCACAGAGGGATTTCAATCTTGACCACAGAAAATTGAAGATTATTACAGATTTTTCACTCAATAAAAGGGTAACATTTATCTATTTCGGCAATCCACTTGCCATCCCTTTCATAAAAAACAGCAATAATTTCAAATCTCTTATTGTTGCCTTTTCAAATACTCTTCATAATAATATTGCAGCTGCGCATCTGATTTTTGGTGCGACAGGTTCTGTCGGAAAGCTTCCGGTTCCTGCAGGGGAGTATCCGATGGGATACGGTATCAAACTGGAGGGTGGTAAAAGAATCAGTTATGGAGTCCCACTTGATTTGAAGATAGATAGTCGACTACTAAACTCATCTCTTGACACAATTGTTATTAGAGATTTAAGAGAGAGGCGTTTTAATGGTGCTCAACTCTTAGTTTTATATAAAGGGAGTGTATTAGTAAACAGCTCTTATGGAAAACTAAGAGTTGACAGTGAAGTTAATCTAAACAGAATATCTGCTCTGATATCAATATTGCCCTCAATAACCCATCTTGAAGCAATAGGCAAAATATCACTGGAAGATTTTGCAGGATCAATTATTAAACTACACAAGAGCTCTCCATATAACAGAGTTTTGATTTCAGATCTACTTATGCACAGGTTTAGCAGCGATAATAAATATCCGGTGTTTCCGCAGTACACATACGAAAACTTAGAGATACTGAAGAAGATTGTTGTCGAAAAAACCAAATTAAAATTTGAGGATTATATTAAGCAAGAGCTTTACGATAGAGCTGGAATGAATCACTCCTTTGTCAGAAGAGAGGGGGTTTTTTCAAATGCAAACGATATTGCTAAATTTATCTCTATAGTAAAAAGGGGAGGAGAGTACTCAGGAGAGTATGTTATTGAGAGCAAGAGTGCATCTGTGATAGAGATATTTGCTCACTACCACTCATCCACTCTCAACGGAGGCATTGTTTGGAGTGATAAAAGTAGAGAGTTAACATTGATTTTTCTTAATAACGGTGATGAAAGCCAACTTAACACACAGAATGCACTTAAAACAGGAGATATGCTAAGACACTGTCTGATAGATATTTTCAAAATTGATAATTAGCTTTTTACAAAAAGCTTTTCGTAAATAAAAATAACAGAGTTGAATAGAATGTAATTGGCAAAAAGGATGAATAGCGCCAGAGACCATTGATAACCAATTACTATTATCACAAACATAAGAATAGCAGAGATTAACAAAAAGATAAAAAGTCTTTTGTTCTCTTTGTATTTAAGGCTTTTAATCTTAAGGGAGAACATTGGTACACTGCACACCAGAAGGTAGGAGAGAAGAAGTGAGACGAGAGGAAAAAACCAGTAGTTATTATAAATGCCGTCAAAATCACTGTTGTGAAGAGTAAAATGCATAAACATTGCAATTAGAATTGCATTTGCCGGCGTGGGAACGCCAATAAAATTTTTTGTCTGCCTTGTATCAATATTGAAAATAGCAAGTCTAAGCGCGGATGATAGTGCTATTACAAGAGGTGTGAATGATAAAAGCTCAATCCATAAAGAGTTGACTCCCGATGAACTATCGTATGAGAGAAATGTGCTAAATCTGTAGTAAATCAAAATTGAGGGAGCCAAACCGAAACTGACAAGATCTGCAAGCGAGTCCAGCTCCTTCCCAATATTTGAATATGCATTTAACATTCTGGCAGAGAATCCATCCAGAAAATCCATTACTGCAGCAATTAAAATTAGGTAGATGGCAAAAAGTTGCCACCCTTTCAATGCAAAGATAACTGCGACTATACCACAAAGAAGATTGAGTAAAGTAATGGTATTCGGGATATGTCTCTTTAAACCCATAATGGTTCTACTATTAGATCTATTGTATGCCTAGTTTTTTTCTTATATCCGCCGGGATAGACTCTTTATGAACCATTACCGAAATGCTCTTTGCTTTAACAAAGCTTTCAGACATATTTAAGTATCCTCCGAATCTGTTCCTATCTGTACCCCAGGAGTTCTTCGTGATATAATACTTGTTGCCGTTCTGATCTTTAACAATACCTGTAAGCAGCATTAGATGATCGTCTGTTGTTGTAAAACTCTCATATCCTCTCTGACGAATCTCTTGATTAACATTTACTTCAGGATAAATTTTCTGAAACTTATAGATATCTGAATACCTCTCTTCCGGCGTCATCTTTTCAAAACGAGCCCTATCTTCTCCGGATAGATTGGCTGTCTCCTGAATATCCGGGTTTATTGCTACTCCGTTAGCGTGGGAGAATCCTTTTTCACTAACATCTCCATCCCAGCATACAGTATAGCCATTCATCAGGGCATTGTCTATTACAGAGATAAACTCATTGAGAGGAATGTTGTAGAAGCTGGCGTGGTCCCAATTGTCCGGAACCTCGATTACCGATTTTTTGTAGAAAGGGATGTGAGAAAAGCTTGTAATTTCTACATAATCAGACATATTTAGCCCGAGATGTTTTGCAAAACTTACAGGGGTATAACTCTGACCCTTATAAACAAATGTTTTTGGAACTATACCAAAATAGATATCCATAAGTGAGTTGACAAGTTTATAATACTCCGGGCTTCTCTGCTTAAGTTCAACGGCAGCTGCAGATATAACATTGATAAATTTGTTTACCTCTTTGTGATTATTAACAGGTGAGTCATAGTTGATTCCGGAATAGACCTCCTGAGGCACAATCCCAAACTCCTCAACACCATTGGTAAACATATGAGCCAGACTTCCCTGTCCCAAATTCCCTTCACCTCTGCGAAGATAGTTGTCATCCATTCTTTTGAGATAGTTATACCTTACAATGTACATCTCAGATAGGTCAAACTCTCCCTTTCCGGTTCTAAGCAGTTCTGATTCCAGAAATGCAGCTGTAGCATAGCTCCAACAGGTACCGCTGCTAGCCTGGTTTTTGACAGGGGTAGCGCTGTTTCTCTTTACATCAGTAAAAATGTAACCCTGTGCCATCACATTTTGTGATGTAATCACAAAAAGCAGCAGGATTGATAATACTCCTGATAATTTTTTCATAGCTCTCTATTTTATTCCAAGTTTGCTCTTAATATTTGCCGGTATAGAGTTTTTGTGCACAACTATATTCATAGTCTTATATTTAACAAAGGTCTCCGATACATACCATATACCTTTGTAATCTCCTGTCTCTCCCCAGGAGTTCTTTACCAAATAGTATTTATTCCCGTTCTGGTCTTTTGCAACTCCATAGATATGCATACCGTGGTCATCGGTTGTTTGTCCGTTATCAAAGGAAATCTGTCTGTCATTTTGTGTAATCACTTTCTCGGGAACAATCTGCTCAAGAGTAGAAAATTTAGCATCTATCTCACTTTTAGTTACACCAAGCCACCTTTGCTGGTCAGAACCGGACATATTTGCTACCTCTGTTTCAGGAACGATAGCGACTCCTCTTCTGGTGAAGCCTTTCTCGCTTACATCAGAGCCCCACAACACTGTAAAGCCCTTCTCAATTGCAAAATCAAAAATCTGCATAAATTCTTCTATAGGAAGGTTGTAAGAGCGGTCCCAACGCCAGTTATCCGGTATCTCGAGAGCAAATTCACCATAAAATGGGTGGTGATTATAAGATGTGATTGATACATAGTCTTCTGGAACAATACCCAGCTCTGCCGCGAAACTTTTAGGTGTGTACTCCTTTCCGTTGTATGAGAATTTCTGAGGAACTTTTCCTAAATATGCATCCAGAATTCCTCTAAATCCATCCTTCCACGCGGTGCTATATTTCCCGTTGGGGTTCTTTAAAAGTGCATTTATGTATCCGGAGAGGGCAGCATCCATTTCGTTATGGATATGAATATTTTCGCCATAGTTTAAACCCGGCATTGCATTATCCGGAACAATCCCGTAACTTTTCCAAATTGTGAGAGCATCTCCAAATGAGCTGCCGGGAGCAAAATTTATATTTCCTGAGGTACGAATATATTTATCTGCTTTATCAAAATATGCGTTTGAGACAATAAACATCTCCGAGAGGTTGTGCTCACCTTTACCTAGTCGGATAAGTTCAGATTCAAGGAATGATATTGCGGAGAAACTCCAGCAAGTGCTCGTTCTGCTCTGATTCTTAACCGAAGTAACAGGCAGCTCTTTAACAACATTAAATTGATATCCGCCATTCGTCTTTGTTTTCTCCTGTGCATTAAGGCTTAATAGAAAAAAAGCAAATAGGATTGCTCCTGAAAGAAGTTTTTTCATAGTTTGAATTTTGATTTATAAATTATGTTTGTTCAAAGTTATTCAAAAAAATAAAAGTATGGGTTCGGTTGCTAAGGAATATTCATATATTTATGTGTTTGCAACGAGATACTCCACTGTGGATTATTTTTAATATACTCCACAATCAGCGGAATCATCACTCCTCTTCTGCTCCACTCAGGCTGAAGATAGAACAATGTACTCTCTGCTGCTTTAAGCCTGTTCTCTTCTGCCCAAAGAAGATCCTCCTCCTTTTCAATAATAACCTTAAGCTCTGATGCTATCAGATGAATATTACCGACAGGGGGCCTCTTTTTTTTAGGTGATAGACATATCCAGTCAAAAATGCCACTCATAGGATAGGATCCGGATGTCTCCAGAAATATCTGCATACTCTCCTTTTTGAGAAGTTTGCAAAGTTTGTCCAACGGGTATGTAAGTGGCTCGCCTCCTGTTATAACAATAGATTTTGCTTTGTATTTTACTGCTTCATCTACAATTTTCTCAATAGGTGTAGGAGGGTAAAGAGCCGGATTCCAGGTCTCTTTTGCATCACACCAGCTGCAGCCTACATCACACCCCCCAAGACGAATGAAAAATGCTGCTTTCCCTGTATTATACCCTTCACCCTGTATTGTATAGAAGCTCTCTGCAAGCGGAAGCAGAGCTCCTTCATTCAACTCCGGTATTATCATTTTTTTAATTGCAAAGGTAACACTCAATTTCAAATAATGTCGTTTTGTCACAATTTTGCAGATGGCAGAGTTGTTGTATTTACTAACTAGACTATTTATAATTTTGGAATATGAGTAATAACAGACATCAATCTCTGGATAGTTTCGCAACTAAGATCTTTCAACGCCACAGAGCTAATTATATAGGTATCTTTTGATTTTTTGAGTTGCCGTTTTCTCGAATGGGACCGGCTGTTCAACAATCTCAGAGAGTTTTGAAGATTTGTTTACTCTGTCATTCACATACAAAAGCAGCTCTCTTTTTACTCTTGTTACTTTATCTGTAACACTTGCAGATCCTTCTCCCAAGATGTGCTCACTCTCTTTAATTTCATCATAGTTAAAGTGGACTTTTGCCACCAGCTTGCCCTTTCTCTCTATAACCAGAGACTCAAGAACAAGATCAAATTCATTGATAATGCTCTCTATGTCCTCCGGATAGATATTCTCTCCGCTTGAACTTAGAATCATATTATCTTTTCGCCCCTTAATGTAGAGGTATCCCTCTCTATCCATAAAGCCAAGATCCTTGGTTCTGAACCAGCCATCTTCTGTGAAGGAGGCCATAGTACTCTGAGGGTCTTTATAATAACCCTTCATAACATTTGGCCCTTTTACCACTATTTCACCTATTTTTTTATTATTAGGATTGTCAATTTTGATCTCTACTCCGTTAAGAGCCGGACCTGTAGATTGCCACTTAACCTTACCTGGGACAACCCCTGCCAAAAGGGGAGATGTTTCTGTGAGTCCATATCCGATAGCATAAGGGAATCCGGCATCTGCAAGGAAGTTTTCGACAACTCCATCTAGTCTTGATCCTCCTATTCCGAAAAATCTAAGGTTACCCCCAAATGTTTCTAGAAGCTTTTTCCCTGCAGCTTTATGAAATAACCTTCTAAATATCCAAATTGAATAGACTACTCTTAAAATTAGGTTTTTTGTGAATATAGGTCTGATTTTAATTTTGTAGATTTTCTCTACAATCAGTGGTACGCTAAGCATAATAGTTGGCTTAACCTCTTTTAAGGCAGGCATTAATATTGATGGGGTAGGGGCACCGTCAAGATATACAACACTGGCTCCGTGAGTGAATGGAAGCAGCATTCCTATGCTGCACTCATAGGTATGAGAAAGGGGGAGGATAGATAGGAATATATCCTCTTTTAAAATAGGAAACAGCTCTGTAGTCATTTTAGTTTGCGCAACTAGATTTGCGTGAGTGAGCATTACCCCTTTTGATGCGCCGGAGGTGCCGGAGGTGTATATTATAGTGGCAACATCCTCGTGATTAGGTTCATCTCTTAAAAAAATATCTGCACTGACAACTTTTTTGGTAACCTCAAAATTGTCCATTTTAATAATAAGAGAGAGCTTTTCTGTTAAATGTTCAGGAATTTTGTACTCCAGTTTAGAGGAGACAATTAATGCCTTACACTCTGAATGTTCTATTATGTTTACAATCTCAAAGGCAGTAAAATCCGGCAGAATAGGAACGGCAACTCTTCCCGATGTTGTTGCCGCAAAATATGATACCGGCCAGTTTATATTATTACCGGCAAGAATTGCAATTTTATCTCCTTTTTGCAAACCCGCTTCGTTAAATATTTGAATTACACGCTCTACTCTCTCTCCGAAACTATTATATGTAAGTTTTTCTCCGTTTATTACAGAAAAGGCAACTCTCTCACCGTAAAGAGAGATACTGTTTGAGTAGATGTCACAAAGGGTAATATTGTTGTTTTTAAAGATCATATTCTGATTTCAATTTCTACAAAGATAAAAATATTCTTATATCATTATAGGGTTGCCAATGGCTTGATTTTTGTTAATTTTGTGGGGTTAAAGAAATAGGAGATGTTATTTAAGGAGACTCGCCGCAAAAAGGCACTAAAAGCAGTTGATAATGAGAGGTTCATTAGGTACTATGCTCTTCCGGAGGTGAAATCTTTGGGTTTTCTCTTCAATATCAATGATGAGAATATTCTTGATACAATTAAGAGATTGATTGAAATCATAGACAGCAGATCTATTAAGTTTTCTGCTATTGCAATTAACGACTCCAAGCACCCCTATCCAAAAGAGTATCTGGATCATAGAATCATAATATTCAACAGAAATGACATTAACTCTATAGGTATACCAAAATCTAACTTTCTAGAGGAGTTCTCGGAGCATAATTTTAATCTTTATATTGACTTCTCCAGCTCCTACAACTTCACCTGCAATTATATTTCACACAGATCAAAAGCATCATTTAAAGTGGGTAGGTTGCACTACCAAAATTCCCCTTTTGATCTGATTCTGGATAATATAAAGGAGGAGAGCAGCAGAGGCTTTCTTAATTCGATTATTCACTATTTATCCTCAATTAAATCTATATAAATGGTTGGTGACGATTTTCTTAACTTTGATGAAGAGGAGGAGTTTTCGGATCTTGTCTCTAAGTGTGAATCTGCATTTGAAGATGGTACACTTGAGAATATGAGATTCTCGGAGGAGCAGTTTGAATATCTGATTAACAATTTTATTGATGAGATGGATGATGAAATAGTCTACATCCTAACCTCAATGGGATATAATCAGCATCCCTACTCTACAGAGATGACAATTCGCTATGCAGATGTTCTAATCGTAAATAGTGACAGTGATAGAGCTCTTGACATACTAAACAAGCAGCTCTCATTAGATTCTGGAAACAGCGACATCCATTTTCTGCTTGCACGGGTGTTTATTAAAAAAGGGGATAATCAATCTGCAATGGATTATATTGAGAGTGCACTCTCTCTTACAACCAATGAGGGTCTTGATATGCTTCTAACTGCTGCTCAGGATTATATAGATTTAGGGAACTTCAAAAATGCCATTAATCTCTTGGAAAAGGCAGAGATAATTGCACCGGATAATTACGAGTTGATTAACGATCTTGCTTTCTGTTACGAAAGGTCCGATATGTTGGCTAAAAGTTTGCACTACTACGAGAAATATCTTGATATTGACCCATTCAACGATAATGTTTGGTTTAATATTGGTACAATATATGCCAGAGAAGCAAATATCCCCAAAGCAACGGATGCATTTGATTATGCAATAGCTCTAAATCCCGATAACTCTTCTGTTCTCTATAACAAGGCAATACTATTGGTTAACAGTGGTAAATATGACGAAGGTATAGAGACTTTTGAGAGTTTCCTCAGAATAGAACCGGATAATCTTTTTGCACTAACTGGAATTGCAGATGCATATTTAGCAAAAGATAGGTTGGAGGATGCTATCTTTTACTTTCGGATGGTTCTGAAACTTGATTCGGAAAATCTCGATGCAAACACAGGTATTGCCTACATATGTATGCTCAGGCACGAACATTATGAAGCTCTAACCTGTCTGAGAAAAATTATTGGAGATGAGAGAACCGACTCTCTTTTTCTAATTACAGAGCTTCATAACTCTTACAAAAGAACCAAGAATCCGGAATTTCTTGTTTATTACCTTGTCTCTCTGTATAATACAAAAGAGAACGAGCTTTTTAAAATATATCTGGAGATGCTTATCTCGTACGATGAGCTTTGGCTTGCCAGACTGTTTGAACTTATACCCTCCCTCAAAAGAGACGACTCTGTCAAGAAGCAGATTAACAAGATTAAGAAAAAATCAAACTAAGAATGAATAAATATCTACTCACCTCAATAAAAGGTGTGGCAATGGGTGCAGCCGATGTAATCCCCGGTGTATCCGGAGGAACAATTGCTTTTATGACAGGAATTTATGAGGAGCTTATCACCTCTATTAAATCTATAGATTTTAGCGCAATAAAAACTCTATTAAAAGGGGAGATAGCATCTTTCTGGAGACAGATAAACGGAAATTTTCTTGCAGCAGTATTTAGCGGAGTGTTACTTAGTATTTTTACACTGGCCAGACTGATGCAATATCTTCTTGTATACCATCCAATCCCTTTATGGAGCTTCTTTATGGGATTGATTGCAGCATCGGCAATTTTTATTCTCAGAGAGATAGACAAATGGAGTCTTGTTAATATACTTTCGCTTATAATTGGAGTTCTCATAGCCGGAATGATTTGCCTGGTCTCTCCCACAGAAACCACCGATGCGTGGTGGTTTATTTTTGTGAGTGGAGCTATCGCTATATGCGCAATGATTCTGCCCGGTATTTCGGGTAGTTTTATGCTGCTGCTTATGGGTAAATATGCATTTATGATGAACGCCATCAAGGAGTTTAACATCCCTGTTATGCTGGTATTTATTTCAGGAGCAGTTATCGGCCTCATCTCCTTCTCTCACTTTCTCTCCTGGCTGCTAAAAAAGTATTACAAGGCTACAATTGCTCTTCTTGCAGGTTTTATGATAGGTTCACTTATAAAGGTATGGCCCTGGAAGATTCCATCGGATAGATTTGAGGGGATAGATTACCCTGCTTTGCCGTCACAATTTGAGACCCTTACAAACACATCACCACAACTGCTCTCTGCAATAATCTTCACCATTGTCGGATTATCAATAGTTTTCGCGATAGAATTTATTTCCAAAGCAATGAAAAAATAAAAAATAGTTATATCTTTGCACTCCCTGTTAAAAACAGGATAGGGGTTCGGTAGCTCAGTTGGATAGAGCAACAGCCTTCTAAGCTGTGGGTCTTGGGTTCGAATCCCAACCGAATCACAAAGCAAAAAAATGTAAGCCGCACAAAGTGCGGCTTATTTTATTATGCGCTGACGGCTTAAGCTTGCTTAAAGCC